>Ga0307377_10008792_pt1 | contig 10195 bp, 11 predicted proteins | sample TR3MG_FD_202535 | JGI IMG/M metagenome (GOLD analysis project Ga0307377, IMG submission 202535) | Soil microbial communities from Risofladan, Vaasa, Finland - TR-3 | ecosystem: Environmental > Terrestrial > Soil > Coastal area > Acid sulfate soil | place: Finland: Risofladan, Vaasa | collected... | reverse complement strand
CCTGGCGCGAACGTGGCCTACATAGGCTAGATCGTGGTCTGACGACACCGCGTCGAATAATGTCAATATCGTCACTTGCATTCCCAGACCAACCATTATATGCTCTCCTCGTCATGGGGAAGGAGCGGGCTTGCCTGCAAACACGTCACATGCACCGCCCACGGCGGCACTCAGCCACAAACAGTCGATTACGACGGTTTCCTGCGTGTACAAGACCGGCGGCGCATACACGGCCGAGTACGTTCGACGCTTGGCTGAGGGTGTGGCACGTCATACCACGCGGCCTCACCGCTTCTTGTGCTTCACGGACTCGACTGAGACGCTGCCCTGCGACAAGACGCCCCTTACGGACGGTCTTCCGGGCTGGTGGTCAAAACTGGAGCTGTTCAAAGAGTTTCATGGTCGCACGGTCTACTTCGATCTCGACACGATGATCATCGGCAACATCGACCCGCTGCTTGACTACGCTGGGCCAATGGCGATGTTGCACTTCCCCGAGCGTGCGGGAAAGACGCCGCCCGACACGAATGAGTGGAATTCCAGCATCATGGCGTGGAACTCTCCTATACAGTTTATCTACCCGCCGGCCGAAGAGCGGCTTCGCATTCGCGCGACTCCGAAGGGCGGCGACCAGGAATACATAGCGGCGAAGCTTCATGCGGCGAAGTGGAAGATCGATGACGTACACGCAGTGATTCCGGCGGCGAGCTACAAACTGCGCTGTCGGAATGGCGTTCCGGCGGACACGCGGATTGTGTATTTTCACGGGCATCCGAGACCCCACGAGATTGATTGGAAGCTATGAACACGTTCAGGCGCAGGATATGTGATGCCTGTATTGCGGATTCGCCAGTGTTTTCAGACCGCCCTGCGCTGTTTCGGGCTGCGTTTGCTGCTTGCGGCGTAGACGGCTGGGTCGCCGAGTTCGGCGTATACAAGTGTGGCACCCTTCGAACCATAGCCAGTCACTTCGCTGGCGAGATTGTACACGGGTTCGACTCTTTCGAGGGCCTGCAAGAGCACTGGTTCGGCCCCAAGAATCCAGACAATACGCTCCATACGGTCGGAGCGTACAAGGTGCCGAACTACGAAGAGTTGCAGTTTCCCAACAATTCGGAGATTCACGTGGGACTCGTGCAGAACACAGTTCCTGAATTCATTGCCGAGCAGACCGGGCCAGCCAAGTTCATGCACATAGACACAGATACCTACTTGCCAGCCGCCGCCATTCTTCAGATTTGCAACGATCGAATTGTACCGGGGACTGTGATTCAGTTTGACGAGTTCTTCGGCTACCCAGGGTGGGAAAACCACGAGGCGCGAGCTTTCGTGGAATGGCTGATGCGAGAGAATCGCGACGCAGTTCCGATTGGTCGGGTGTCCGCGTGGCAGCTGGCAGTAAAGATTGTGTGAGGGAAACATGATTGGCGCTTATCGCAACGTCCACGCAGGTCGATCTGCTGTGCTCTTCCTGAGCGGGCCAACGCTCGCGCAGTATGTTGAACCTGAACCCGATCTCGTGACGGTCGGAGTCAATACCACGATTTTCTATCGGCAGGACTTGGACTATTTCTTCATACAAGACGTCGGAAGGACGTCGCATTCGAACTCGTATGTTAGTCGAAAAGTTGATTACAACGCATTCCGTCCTCGAATCGCCAAGTTCTACGGAGTAACGCTCTGTCCGATGCTTCGAAACGTGGCTGATACAGTACCGTACCAGTTCACGCATGGACCGATCATCAACATCGGCGGCGCGCGTATCGAAGACCCAAAAGTGGCGGCTGACTTCTCGGCAGACCTCGCGAACAACCCTCCGGCTGCTGCGGGCTCGGTTGCGTTTCCCGCACTGCAGTTCCTACTTTGGACCGGAGTCAAACGTATCTACATTGTCGGCGCGGACATCACTGATGGGCGTCGAATTGGTGAAGCGAAGGCGACGCAGAATTACGTGAAACAGAATCATCTTCAGAGGTGGCAAGAATTTGAGAAGTGGGTGGCGGTAGCGTACCCGGATGTCGAGTTCATCCCGCTAAATCCGGTTGGTCTTAAGGGCATGTTCTCACTCCGCAACGCCAAAACAGCCGCCATTCCAGCCGCTACGAAGAGCGTGCCGCAGCAAGCTCGGTTCAGGTTCCATTGCCTGGGCATACCTCATACGGTCACGTCACCGGCATTCGCGCACTGCGCCTATACACAGGCGGTACTCCGCTTCTGCAAGTTCATGACCGAGAGCGGGCATGAAGTTTACCACTACGGACACGAGCGATCAGAGGTCGTCTGCACGGAGCACGTCACTGTCACCAATGACGAAGACATCGCGGCATATGCCGACTGGAAGACTAAGTCTTTCAACGGCCAGTTCAACGACATCTGCAACCAAAAGTTCACGGCACGCGCTATACCAGAGATCACAAAGAGACTTCAGTACCGTGATTTTCTGCTCTGCTGGTATGGGACCGGTCATAGAGGTGTTGCCGGCAAAGTCGGAAACTCCATGATCGTCGTGGAGCCGGCCGTCTACTGCTTCAAGTCGTTCGCACCATTTCGAGTGTTCGGCAGCTACTCACTCATGCATCACATTTACGGGCAGGATAAGCTCAAGCCACGCGTCTACGATACGGTGATTCCGGGTTTCATCGATCCATCAGAGTTTCGGTACAGCACATCGCGAGAAGATTGGTTGCTTTACCTAGGGCGCGTGGAGCCTCTAAAGGGCATCCAGGTCGCCATCGACGTAGCGCAACGCACTGGGCGGAGACTCAAGGTTGCTGGGCAGGGCGAACTCAAAGAAGTTCCATCCCACGTCGAGATGGTTGGTTATGCAGATGCGGCCACGAAGGCCGATCTACTGTCACGGGCAGCAGCTCTCGTGCAGCCGAGTCTTTACTCGGAGCCATTCGGGTACAATATTATCGAGGCATCAATGTCCGGCACCCCGGTCATCACCCCCGATTGGGGTGGTTTTACGGAGACGGTGGTGCATGGCATGACTGGCTGGCGCTGTCGCAGTATGAGCCAGTACGATTGGGCCGTGCATCATCTCGATCAGATCAAGCCCGAGACGTGCCGTCAGTGGGCGCTCGCGAACTACACTGTCGATCAGGCTCGTGCTCGCTACGAAGAGTATTTCAAGGACGTGCGGGGCGTCTTCTTCGGCTGCGATTTCTATGGCCGCGACCCCAACCGGGCGGGTATTGTCGGGCCAACGCGCCAACTTCCAGTTCCACAGAAGCACGTAGAGACGCCGCCTGAGAAGGTGGAGCTTCCTTCGACTACATTGTTGATCCCCACGTACAATCGGAACGAGCTGCTTGAGTTCGGACTGCAGTCGGTGCGGGCGCACAAGTTTCCCGGCAGACTGGAGATCCTCGTACTTGATGAGGGTGCGGAGAAGATGGCAAAGGAGACGGAGGCCGTTGCAAAAAAGTGGAATGCTGAATACGTTCGTACGCGCGCGGCAGGCGACACCAGTTGGCGTATTCCGGGATTTGCATTGAACATTGGCGCAAAGCTGGCGAAAGGCGAGATACTCGTCTTGAGCTGTCCGGAGATCTTTCACCGCGGTCCGTGTCTCCAGGAGCTGGTAGAGCAGGTAGCGCGGAACCCTAACGCGATAGCTATTCCTCGCGGGCTGCTCGACGATGGGGAGGCGCTGAAAGCACTCAAGGACGGCCGCCAGCCCGGCTATAGTGGGACCGAGCTGCGCACTCAGCTGCCATTTTTACTAGCGCTGCGGCGAGATGCTTATATTGCAATAGGAGGCTACGACGAGGATTTCGTCGGGCGCTGTTATGACGACGATGACTTCGTCGATCGATTGGTAGCGATGGGAATGGAGTACGTGTACACACAAAGCCCAATCATACACCTACATCACTCGACCGATAATCGGAGCACTCCGGAAGCGCGTACGAGGGCGTTATTCAACCAACAGCTCTGGAAAGCGCGTAAAGGTATTGTTTGTCGTAACGTCGGAAGAGAGTGGGGGGTGTCAGCTAGTCTGGTTCAAAGCCGTTCCAGTGTTGCCATAAATGACAATGGAAAAGGCAGCGGTACTGAAGTGAGCACGAATGAGCGCGCCAAGTACGATGATATCTATGCGCGAAATCCGAAGTACGGGCATGATTGCTTCGGCGCGCAAGTGCTGCCGTTTATCGAAGCACTGACTGATATCACGAGCGTACTGGATGTCGGTACTGGCTGCGGCGATTTCGCTTCTATGATGGCTGATCGCGGTAAGAAGGTATGGGCGGTTGACATGTGCCAAGCTGCGATTGACGTCGCGAGCAAAGACACACGACTGAACTGCATATGTGCGACGTTGCCAGGACTGCCGATCGATGCGACATTCGATCTTGTGACGGCGTTCGACTTGCTTGAGCACATCCCCGAAGAGCTGGTCGAATCGGCACTGCTGGAACTGGCGAAGCGCAGTAGGAAGCACGTAGTCGTTAGTGTCGCATGGACACCGAGTCGCGTCTGCGGGCACGATCTGCATCCGTGTCTGAAGCCGCAGGAGTGGTGGCTCTCGCGGATGAACGATATCTACGAGAGCGTGGAGATCATCCGGCACAAGCCGGGCGCAGCTGGCATGTTCGTCCACATGACTGTTGATTGGAGTGGCCAAGATGAAGACAGGCGATGTCCGTAGCTTCACTGCAGCAGGATCGATGCCTTGGAAACTGCTGCAAATCAAGGAGCAGTGTATCACGCCAGATCGGCGAATCATCCCTGTACATATTCAATTGATCCCCACGAACAAGTGCAATGGAACCTGTCCTTGGTGCTCATGCAGCGAAGTTGATCGGTCGCTGGAGCTGCCTATGGGAGAGATCTGTGAGCTGATCGAGTTCTTCGCCGCGCGGGGTACACGGGCTGTGACGATTACTGGCGGCGGCGAACCGACGCTGCACCCCAACTTCTTGGAGATCATCGCAGAGTTCAAGAAGTACGGGATTTCCATCGGTCTAGTCAGCAATGGAATCAAGTGGGGAAAGAGTGAGAAGATCGAAGGTGCCGAGTTCCTGTCGGGGACACTGGAATGGCTCCGCGTGTCTACGATGGACACGACTATCAACGGTGCCCAGCCTGACTGGCTCGACAATATCGCGAGGCAGCTACGAACGCACTTCGGCGTAAGTTTCACCTGCGGCGAGGGCGTCAACGTCGAACTGGCGACACGCATTGCGGGGGTTGTACAGCGGCACTCGAACGCTACGCATATTCGATTCGTACAGGACATCCTTAACCCGAATGATGATCGATTGAGGGAGATTGAAGCTGCGACGAAGACGCTCACGTCCAAGGGGATTTACCAGTACCGCAGTGAGTTCACACGTGGCGCCGAAGAATGCCATATCGCGCTGCTCAAGCCTATGATCAATGCGGACGGCCATATCTACCCATGTTGCGGTGTCCAGTACGCTAACGACGAACTGGGACTGCGGACGATGCCCAAAGCGTACGACATGGGCAGCTGGCGTGACTACGACACGCTATCGGCATTCAATGGTAGTGTCTGTAAGAAGTGCTACTATGAGCAGTACAATACGACGCTGGCGGGGCTGCTTCAGCGCCTGCAGAGCGTCTACCACGTGTAACCGCGTAGCCTACGCTAGCCGAAGAGCGCAGTCTCGCGGGTCGGCCCGAGGCGGTGGACTTGACGATTCCGCGAATCCTTCACTTTGTGTGGGTCGGCGGTCGGCCGCTCCCGCAAAAATACATCAAGAACATGGATCGTTGGAAAGAGCATCATCCAGGCTGGCACGTACACTTGTGGACAGACGTTCCTCCAGATGTCGAATGGAGGTGGATCGTAGCGTGCGAGCCTCGTCCAATTCAGATCGCCGACATCTTGCGTGTCGAGATGGTTCATCGACATGGCGGCGTGTACGCGGATCTCGATTCGTGGGCTGTCCAATCGATTGAACGGATGCTTGACGGGCTAGACTCTTTCGCGGTCAGAAACAGATCCGGTGACATGGATAACTGTATCTTTGGTGCGACGAGCGGGCACCAATGGCTCCAAAGAGTTCTGACTAAGGTCACGCGCTGCTATCGTCCGGGAAGTCGGGCGGGAGTTGCTGGGGCCAACCTACTTATCGACGCCCGGCCGGAGAGCAGTTCAAAATTTCGCCTGTTTGACTTTGGAATTCTCAACGCTTTGCCGGATGGGGCTGGACAAGCTAATGCGGCAGTATATCATGCTCAGGATAATACTTGGAAAAAATGAGTTTGACAGAAAGTAGTGGAGAGCGGGGTTATGGAGTGTATAATTCAGCTGGGTGACGCGCACCGGGATTAGGGGCATCTTCTATGCTGAGCACTCAGGATATCGTTCTGTTGTCGGCGCTCGCAGGAACTCTTGTGACGATGCTCTCTGTGGTTTGGAAGCTATCGCGAGACATGTCGAAGAGCCAGACTGAACTGAGGAGTTCTATCGAGCAGCTGCTCAAAGAGGAAATTGTAAGTGTGCGTTCGCAGATGACCAAAGTCGTGGAGGATGCGGCGAAGAGTCAAGAACGACTATACGCCCGTATCGATGACGGAGACCGAAGGATCGCCACAGAGTTTGTTCGGTGTGACATGTGCGAGGTTTTGCACGGGATGCTAAAAGAGGCAACCAGAGACATCGCTGAGGATGTCAAGCGCCTCCTGGAACGGGCGGGAATCGGCAATGACTAACGTCACGATCAAACGGTGCAACAATCCTATCTGCACTCGCCGCGAGCGAATCTATTTGAATGGCGCAACAACCTGCGCGGTGTGCGGATCTCCGCTGGCATCCACTCAGCAAGCGGCTCCAGATAATATGGCAGAGACACTTGACCAGATGGCGGTAGTTCATCGTGACCTCAAACAACTCCTTCTGCAGACTTCACGAAGTCTCGGGAAGGTTCAGTAGGCATCGTCTAGCGGGGGCACCCAATGTCCGTACTCGGAAAAAAAGACACGCCGCTGATCGATGATTTCCTTGTCCTCGACGGATCCGGTACTCCGGTTTCCGGCATTTCGTCTGGTGCGTTCACAGTCGCCCTTTACAACCCGGCAGGAACCGAGGTCTCTGGAACCGTTCCAGTTACTATTGTGGAGCTTGGCGGAGGAAATTACAGGGCGACGTTCACCCCAACTTCTATTGGAGATTGGCTACTGATCGTTACGCACGCTCTTTACTTCCCGTGGGGCAAGCAGGAGAACTATCAGGTATTCACCCAACTGTTTGACGACATCACCACCGAAGACCTTGGCCCGGGTAATCGTGTAGTCGAGGTGACCGTAGTAGACACGCTAGCTGTGCCGATTGCATCGGCCTGGGTGGAGATTTACAACGCGACCTCGACAACGCGCATCGCGTTCGGATACACGAGCGCTTTGGGAAAGATTACGTTCCAGCTGTACGACGGAGCGTACAAAGTCTACATACAGAAGATCGGTCAATTCGTTTTCACAGTTCCAGAAGACCTGACCGTGTCGGCTGGTCCGCCACCCCCGGACGTCGCGGTTACGTACATCGGTACGGCATTCAATCCGGGGACTCCGCCATCGGCCGATCAGTGCATCGTTTACGGCTGGGAGCAGAATCTCCAAGGAACGGGTCTCGCCGTCGCGATCTCGGCACAGATCGTCGGAGACTCGAACTTCCTTTCGACAAATCCTCACATTACCGGAGATCCGGTTGTGACGACGTCAGCTCTGACTCATGTCAACGGGAACGGCTACTGGTCTCTGACGCTGTTCAGGAGCGCGGAGTACGCGTCCGGTCCCGGGCTCGCTGTCTACAACTTCATCATTGGAGACAGAACGTGGACAGTCGAGATACCGGATGTTCCAACAGTATCATTCGCGAGTCTCGTAGATCCGTAGGAGCGGCCAATGGCGCGTCCGTTTAGAATGAACCTAATGCGGATCGTGATCGAGCAGCTCAACACGACCGCGACCGTCAAAGACGCTGACTTCAGAGAAGCGGTTGGTGTGAAGCATCACAGTACACTGATCGAAGTTGAGGGACAGGTCAACCTCGCAACGCGACCGGAGTACCTTGACAGCTCGCCATCTCGAAGCGGCGACACGGAGCCCACTCGTGGCAAGCTCGTGTTCCGGAAGAGCGATCTTGATCGCGACAGTATAACACTGCAGAAGGGTGACCGGATTGTGGAAGTCGGACCCGCAGCCTCCCCAACTTCGATCGACTGTAAGATCGATACGGTTCGTCCTGAATCTCCGCTTCGGGGAGATTTCTTACTGATCGTCGTTGAGTTTGAGTGGGACGTTCGCGAGAGAGGATCGCTCGTTCGATGAGTGCTTCTATGTCGATCGCGAAATTTGGGGATGGTTGGGCTAAGATGGCCAACCTCCCGCTTCTCGCGAGTTTGCTGAGCGCCCATTTCCAAGGTCTCGTCGCGGAGTCGGCGCGCATTACTGTTCGCGAGCTGAAATCCGCCGCGCGAGCCACGTCAATCGCTCCAAACAGCCTTGCAACGGTAATTCTGAAGGGGTCAGCAACTCCGCTCGTTGAAACGGGAGAAATGCTGGCGGCGATCCAGGTGAAGCAGAATTCTGACTTCGACTATTACGCCGGGATCGATCCTGATGCGACTAACAAAAAGGGTCGAAATATCGCTGAACTGGCACTTAACCAGAATGCGGGCTACATTATCACCGTAACAAATGCGGTGCGTGCGTATCTGCGGTCGGCGGGTATCCGCGTCGGCAACGACACACAGTTCTTTATCGTTCCACCAAGGCCCTTCTTGACTGAGGGAATCACGAACGCGCTAACGGAGATCGTAAAGAAATTTGGCGCGACGAAGGACATGACAGTCTCTGCGTTTAGGAAACTATAATGTACCACACATTTAACTTCATCGATCATCTTGACGAATACGCGTACAATGATCGCTACGTATACTGCTCGATTTCCGGATGCCGTCTACGACGTCACGACCTAGCTCTCAATTACAGCCCACAGGGCTACTTTGAGGAATCGACAATAGATCTACCGAACATCAACGGACTGGCGATCAGAGAATTCACGGGACTGGCCATAGAGGAGTATCTCCCAACCGGTACGTCAATAGGATATCGGGCCAGCATCGACAACGGCACGACGTGGCGCTGGTTCGACGGCTCAGCGTGGCAGACGCCCGGAGCGAATGATTGGTCGACGCTAGCGCAGATTGACGCGGGAATCGCGACGCTCGGCGGCAGACAGTTGCGGATCAGGATCAGACTCGTTCCCGACGCCGCCCAAAATAGTACGCCCCTGATTACGCGAGTCCATGTTTTTTATGAGGCAGTTTGGGGATTCTTCGAGGATCTTAAGCGCAGCCTTAAGAGGCTCATTGATACGACCATTGTCGTGCACCTGACGTGGTCGACCGTCCCATCTACGGCGACGTCAAGTATCCCTCTGGTGACTCCGTGGTCGGTAATTGGCGTAGATGAGGTGTACAACACCACCGCCGATCCTAATCGACTAACGAACATATTCTCGTCATTCACCCCGGGAACTCCAGGGACCATTGCTCTGACTACGCCAGTTCCTAGCGGGAACACGGTTGAAGTGCATTTCCGGGGGCGCTGCGAAGTGTTCTTGGCAGCCGACGAGAATCTGCAAATCTCCGTAGTTCCGGCCGTTGTTGTTGTTATTCCGCGAGCACGTGAGGACAAGCACGCATCGAAGAATTTGTTCGAATACGAACCCTTGGTGTCTAAGGCAGTTGTTCGTCGCCGAGAGCGCGTCGTACCTATTTCGTCAATCGTCATGTTGTACGCCGTCGGTGCTACCGAGGTCGACTCGCTAGCCACTCAAGACGCGCTTGCCGAGATATTCGAGCCTGAGCCATCTTTTAGGTCCCAGGCGGTTGGAGAAGACTTTTTCTGCTTGACTTATGACCCACTAATAGATAATGATATAGTCAGTACAGGATTGCATGTCAAGGCGACTCAATTAAGCGTATTGGGTAATAAGGAGTTGCGGGCGTATACCGACTTGCATCCTGTGGTCGTTATCGGCGACGAGTATGTTGGAGCTGCTCAAGTGGGTGAGCCGGGTGAGATGGTATCTGCGTACGTTGTTGCTGCGCCCGACGACGAACAAGTTAGAACGAATCCCGCTTCCGAGACGCTGCCTTCTGAGAAGGGAGACATCGAATGAAAGTTCGAAATAACTTGAAGACTCTCTTAGTCTTCA
>Ga0307377_10008790_pt1 | contig 10197 bp, 14 predicted proteins | sample TR3MG_FD_202535 | JGI IMG/M metagenome (GOLD analysis project Ga0307377, IMG submission 202535) | Soil microbial communities from Risofladan, Vaasa, Finland - TR-3 | ecosystem: Environmental > Terrestrial > Soil > Coastal area > Acid sulfate soil | place: Finland: Risofladan, Vaasa | collected... | reverse complement strand
TGTAATCCAGAGTCAAATTATTTGATGGTTTTAAGACGTGGAAGAAAAAAGAATTTAATTGATATGATGAAAAATAGAAAAGTTGCTTTAATAACTGCACGACCAGAAGTTAGTCGTAGCTTGGAAGGGTACGATGTTGATATAATAGAAATTGTTGGGCATTATCATAATCAATATGAAAATTCATTTAAAAAAGTAGTTGATATAATTGAGAATACAGCAAATGATTATGATTTTTGGATGGTGGCAGCAGGAGAACTGGGAAGACTGTACTCTGGAATAATTAAAGAGTCCGGAGGGAGAACAGTCGATATTGGTTTTGTTGTAGAGTTTTGGTTAGGAGAATCAATACATCCAAGGTTAAGTATATTTATGAAAAGAAATGTCTCCAATTATTTAGAGTTGAAATTAACTGATGCAGGAATTATATTTGAGGAGCATATTTAAAATGAGACTATATAAACATGCTAATCATGATGAATATGTGAAAGCACAAATTAGGAAAAATGAGAAGAAGATAGATCACGTTTGGGTGAAAAAAAATGAAATAAATATGATAGTTCAGCAGGTTAGAAAACATATCCCTGGTTTCAAATTTGGAATATGCCATGGTGTTAGAAATGCGTGGGAAGTTAAACAACTAAGAGAAATATTAAAGATAGATGTAATTGGAACTGAGATTGCTCCGTCGGCAAAAAAATTTAAAAATACAATCCAATGGGATTTTCATAATATAAAAGATGAATGGGTGAATAGTGTTGATTTTATTTATAGTAATTCTTTTGATCATTCATACGATCCAAAGATGTGTCTTGATCAATGGATGAAATGTATCAGAAAAGGAGTTGGTATTTGTTTTATTCACTGGATGTCAACAAACGTAGTTAAAATAGATGCAGCAGATTGTTTTGCAGGATCAATAAAAGACTATAGAAAATTGATTAATGAAAAGTATGTGATTATAGGAGAATTAGGAAAAAGTGGAAGAAAGATATTCATGATAAAACATAAACCAAAGGTGAAAAAATGATCGAAGAAAAATATCCTGAACTATGGGAAAAATCAAAATCAATAAAGAGAACATGCTCAGTTTATGATATTAAAAACAACAGTTTGACATTTGCTAAAACTCTTTTTAATTTAAACTTGGTATTGGAATCAGATAAAACAGTAGATGTTATAACACCATATTGGCTAAGAAGTAAAGATGTCCCTAAAAACATTAGAGTTCATACGCTAAAAGATGGTGATAATATTAAGGATATTTTCATAGAGTTACATAACATGATAAATGAATACAATGAACCAGAAGAAAATGTTATAAGCTCATTGGCTGTTATTGATCCAACTGCTGTTATTGGAGTGCCCGGAAACAACATAATGAAAAGAATGGACGGCAGAATTATTAATATGAAGCATATGGGAAATGTTGTAATTGAAGATTATGCTGAAGTTCAAGCATTATCAGTAGTTCACAGTTCTGTATTTGGGTCAACCGTTATTAAAAAGAATACTCAAGTATTTGCTAAAGTTAATATAGGGCATAATTGTATAGTTGGAGAAAGCACAATTATTTGTCCCGGTACATTATTGGCTGGAGGAACTATAGTTGGAAACAATTGTTATATTTGGCAGGGAGTTATAACAAGAAGTAATATAACAATATGTGATAATGTAATTATTGGGGCGGGATCATTGGTGTTAAAAAATATAACCAAACCTGGAGTTTATTTTGGAAGCCCAGCAAAATATGTTAAAGAATACCAGGAGGAGTTGAGATGAATATAATTGATGAAAGTTTTGAATACGGAGATGAATTTGAAATAGGTCATTTTAATGTTATTGGGCATGGAGTGCAGATTGGGAATAAGGTAAATATTGGCCATAACTGTATCATTGAAGATAATGTAATAATTGGGCATAATGTTATTCTGCAAGCTAATATTAAGATTGCTTCGGGAACTACAATAGGAAACAATTGTACGTTTAAACACGGAACTATTTTAACCAATAATGCTACAATTAAAGATGGTGTTTTTATGGGTCCCAATACAATTACTCTTGGAGGAACACATAAAAGAGAGACTAAACACGGAACTGTAATTGGGGTTGATTGTTATATTGGAGCAGGTTCACAAATTGCAGCAGGTACAAGATTGTGTGATAACGTAACAATGGGTGCTATGTCATTTGCAAATAGGGATATCAATGAACCAGGAATTTATGTTGGAGTTCCAGTTAGGAGATTACCTTGAGAATCTTATTACTGAATCCTAATTATATTTCAAAGCGTAATTGGGGGCACCAGCTATTTAAAAATGAGATTGGAAGACAGCACGATGTTACATATTATGGAAGCGGATATAAAGGATTTAAAAACAATCTTACTGTTCCACAAATATTAAAAAGATTAAACAAACCTTTTGATATTATTTTGGCTTATGAATCAAAATATAGTAGGAATTTTAAGGGGTTGGATAAGGTCAAAAATATACCAAAAGTTTTAATACAAATAGACTATGCTCTTGGAGTATCAAATTATAAAGGATTTGCAAAGACTGAAACTATAAATAAATTAATAAGAGAAAATAAATATGATTTGATATTTGCTACCTCTATGTCAAATGTCAATGCTATGAAAAAGAATTTCGGCATGGATAAAGTGTTCTTGTTACCATTCTCAGTAGATCTTAATACTTATAAAAATATGAAGTTGAAAAGAATTATAGATGCTATGGCTGTTTATAGTACACGGAGTTACATATATCCTAGTCGAACGAAAGTTCAAAAACTTATAAAAAAGATGGGTATTAAATGTTTTACAAGAGGGGTAATACATAATCAATATGTAAAGAAACTAAATGAATCAAAGATGTTTATAATAAGCAATAATATTAATAAAAGATTAAGCATGAAATATACTGAAGCAATGGCATGTGGAGCTTTTGTATTAGCTGATGAACCAGAGGATTTGGATATTCAAGGATTTAAAAGAGATAAACATTTAGTTTTGTATAAGGGAATGGATGATCTTAAAGATAAGATACGATACTATTTAAAGAATAATCAAGAAAGAAATGAGATAGCTAAAAGCGGAATGGAGTTTGTAAGGAAGAACCATAGTTGTTCAACTAGGGTAAAACAATTCACAAAAATAATTAAAAGAGAATTTGGGATATGAAATTAATTGATTTGGGAACATCTGTTAAGTGGCAAAAAACAGATGAAAGAAGTGTGCCTGATATTAGAAATAAAATAGTAGATGATATTGATTTCCCACCAGGTCTTATATTAGAAATCGGTTGTGCTGCTGGAAATTTCTTTGAATTTATGAGTGTGTCGAGTAGATTTAATAATGAATATATTGGTATTGATCTTGATCTAAAACAAATAAGTAAAGCAAGAAAAAGATTCCCACAAGGTAAATTTATTTATGGGGATGTATTGAAGTTTGATAATTTATTAAAGTTATGTAAAACAATAGTATCGTTTCAGGTACTTGAACATATAAAAAATGATTTTGGTTTATTTGAAAGAATTAATAGCAGAAAAAATATTATATTCTCTGTTCCTAATTTTCCATATAGAGGAAAATTTCCTGATGGACACAAAAGATATTATGAATTGGATGGGTGGATTAAAAGGTATAAAGAGATATTGAATATATCTGAGGTGTGGACGATTAAACATTACAAGAAAAATAGAAAGATATTTGTTTTTCAATGTAATAGGAGATAAAATGAAAATATTCCTTGTTGGGGGAACGAGACCAAATTTTATAAAGTTGGCACCTCTTGTCAGATCTTGTGAAAAGTTTGGAGTGGAATACAAGATAGTCCATACAGGCCAGCATTATGATTCCAATTTATCGGATGTGTTTTTTGAGGATTTGGATATTAAAGAACCTGAATATCATTTAGATGTTGGTTCATCAACACATGCTGACCAAACTGCAAAGGTTATGCAGAGGTTTGAAATGGTTTGTTTGCATGACCTTCCTGATATAGTTGTTGTAGTTGGAGATGTTAATTCAACAATGGCGTGTGCTCTTGTAACATCAAAACTTAATGGAGTTAAACTTGCTCATGTTGAGGCAGGATTAAGATCTCTTGATAGGGAAAGACCAGAAGAAGTCAATAAAATAGTAACTGATATGTTATCAAATTATTTGTTTACAACAGTTGATTATGCTGCAGTAAACCTTATGAACGAGGGCATATCAAGAGATAATATATTTTTGGTAGGGGATGTTGTATTAGATAATTTGATTTATAATCTGCCTAAAATAAAGAAAGATGATATAGAATATGTTTTAGCAACAATTCATAGACCACACAATACCGACAATCCTGAAGTTTTAAAAAATATTTTAACTTCATTATTACGCATAGCAGTTGATGTAGATGTAATATTTCCTGTGCATCCAAGAACGTCTAAAAAGATTTGGGAATATGGATTGTCAGAATATACTAAAGGATTGTATCTTGTAGAGCCAATGGGTTATAATCAATTTCTTCCATTGTTAGCAAACGCGGCGGCTGTGATTACAGATTCTGGTGGGGTTCAAGTTGAAACAACATATTTAGGAATACCTTGTATTTCAGTTATGGATAGGACCTCTCATTTATATACACTAGGAGCTGGTACAAACACGTTAGTTGACCATGAAGGTATTTATGATGCTTTTAAAAATCCAAGACAGTGTGAACCATATAGAGATAAAAATGCAGATGGTAAAGCTGCTGAAAGGATAATAAAATGTTTAATAGAATCTTAGTACTTGGTGCTCATACAGATGATATTGAATTGATGTGTGGTGGAACGATTGCTAAGTTTATTGCTTTTAATAAAGAAGTTTTTTATGCTACATTTTCATTCGCAGATAAATCTTTGCCTGAAGGTTTCCCTGAAGGTACAACTAGAGAAGAGTTAATACAAGCAACTGCGTGTCTTGATATTCCAATAGAAAATTTAAAATTATTTGATTATGAAGTTAGAGTATTTCCTGAAATAAGGCAGAACATTTTAGAAGAGTTAATTCGATTAAGATATTACGTACACCCAGATTTAGTTATAACACACAACTCAAATGATACCCATCAAGACCACAAAGTAATTTCAGAAGAAACCTTTAGAGCTTTTAAACAGAGTGCATCTATTTGGGGGTATGAATCATTTAAAAACAATAGAGTTTTTAATAGCGACTTATATGTCAAATTACAGAAAGCTCATATTGAGAAAAAAATTCAAGCAATATTAAAATATAAATCTCAAATTATTAAGTATGATAATAGTGAAGGTGTAAAGGGACTGGCTCAATATAGAGGAGCACAAGTTAACTGTGAATACGCAGAATGTTTTGAAGTAATGAGGATTATAATATGAAAAAATTTGCATTGATTGGTGGAGCAGGCTTTGTAGCTCCACGTCATATGAAAGCAATCAAAGATACAGGAAATGAGCTTATTGCGGTTCTAGATCCACATGATTCAGTTGGTATTATAGATAGTTATTTTCCAGAAGCTTCATTTTTTACTGAATTTGAAAGGTTTGATAGACATCTTGAAAAATTAAAACGAACCGGAAATGGGGTCGATTATATAAGTGTTTGCTCTCCTAATTATTTACATGATGCTCATTGTAGATTAGCATTAAGATTAGGAGCAGATGCTATTTGTGAAAAACCTTTAGTATTGAATCCCTGGAATCTTGATCAATTACAAGAAATAGAAAATGAAACGAAGAAAAAGATATATTCAATTCTGCAATTGAGATTACATCCAGAGATAAAAGAATTAAAAGAAAAAATGAACCATGAAAAACATTTAGTTAATTTGACATATATTACCCCAAGAGGTAAATGGTATGGTCGATCATGGAAGGGGGATGAGACTAAATCTGGTGGATTGGCGACAAATATTGGTATCCACCTTTTTGATGTTTTGTTGTGGTTATTTGGGAAAGTTCAAAAAATTGAAGTTAATGTCAAAACTAATGAAATGGTTTGTGGTATAATGGAATTAGAGAGAGCAAATGTTGTTTGGTTTTTATCTTTGAATAGACGTGATATACCAAGTGGAGAAAAGAATAGAAATTTCTATCGACAAATGATAGTAGATGGAAAAGAGATCAGGTTTGATAACGTATTTAATGACCTTCATACCGAGACATATAAACAAATTCTGGCTGGTAATGGGTTTGGTATTGAAGATGCTAGACCATCAATTGAGTTAACATATAAAATAAGAGGGGGTAAGTTATGAAAACTAAACATAAATGGACTCAGTCAGCATCTCATATTCTTAGATGGATGCACGTCTTCGATAGTATAGATATAAATAAAAAGATATTAGATTTTGGATCTGGTCCAGGATATTCTTTATTTGTTGGCATTCCATTGGGATATGATATAGTTGGTTTAGATGTTAAGGGTGACTTCCAAGAATATTTATCCCTCTTTAAAAAATTGAGAAAAGCTCTTGGAACAGATAAACATACTATATTATATGATACATCAAAGTTACCATTTGAAGATAAAACTTTTGATATAATAATATGTAAAGCAGTTTTGACTAAAACTTATCATTATATAGATAATCAAGAGTTTAAACGGATATTAAAAGATGATGGTATAATTCTTGTTTTTCCAGAAAAAAATTTAAGAATTATCAAAAATATCCCAGAAAAAAATAAAGGTGTTTTACCTTGGGGAGATAAAAAATATAAACCATCACCGTCAAATAAAGAATTATATTTAGAATTGTGTTTAAATGCTAAAGAGAGAATAGAAGGTATGATATGAAGTTTCCTGATTTTATAATTATAGGTGTTGCAAAATGTGGTACAACGCCACTGTGGTATAATATAGAAAAACATCCTGATATTACAATGGGTCCAAAAGATAGATCGAAAATTGAGATGTATTTTTGGGGGACTTATAGGTATGATAATAAAGAGTTCGATTGGTACAAACAGAAATTCAAAGGAAAAGTTTCTGGTGAAAAAACTCCAGCATACTGTACAAGAAACTATGCAATTATGCAAATGAAAAAAGAAATACCAGATGTAAAATTGATTATGTGTATCAGACACCCAGTTGAAAGAGCTTATTCAAATTATAAAATGAATGTTAAAGGTGGAAAAATCAGAATTCCGTTTAATTATAATCTTATGATAAAAAGGTATGGTGGACTTAGTCGTTATATAAATTTACTAAATAAAAATATTCTTCCTTTTTTTGATAGAAGTCAATTGCACATATGCGTTACTGAATGGATGAAGAAGAATACAGTTGAAGAAATGAATAAAATTTATGATTTTTTAAATTTAGAAATAGTAGATATAGAAAGAAGGGTAATTGATGTAAATAAATCAAGAGTAAAACCACCTTCTAAAAATATGGAACTTATAAGAAGCGAACCTTGGTATAGAGTGTATGATCAATATTCTGAAACTGTATCTGGAGAGTTGAGACAACAAGGGTTAGATTACTATAAAAAGTGGAACGAACGTCTATTTGAATTTTTAGGATATGAAATAGAGGAGTGGAAAGTGTGAAAATTTTAATTATTGGTTTTCAAAGAAGTGGGACTACATTAATGAGAAGGATATTACAAGGCCATCCAGATGTTAGAAATATTTATCATGAGAAGTTTTTACTTAAACATTATCATACAAAATCTGCACTTATGAAAGCTGTTCGTGCAAAAGGGATCGATCCAGTAAATGAAACTTGGGGAGAGAAAACTCCATTTTATCCTAGCATAAGACAGATTCCTGTTTTAAAATATTGTGATACATGGAATGAATATTTCAAAAATGAAAGTAGAATATTACATATTATAAGACACCCAATTGATATAGGATTTTCAGTTATAAATAAATATAAAAAAGGATCGCTTAGTGGTCCTTTAAAAATGTATAATACAAGAATGTCTAAATATATTCCTGAACTAAATAAAATAAAAAATGTATTTACATTTAAATATGAAGATGTATTGATAAATCCTGATATTGTTTTACCAAAGATATTTGAGTTTTGTGGAATAAATCATGAAGTTGACTTTAGAAAATATCTTCAAAAACTTGAAAATCCAAAATATAAAAAACTTGATAGTTCAAGAGCGTTTGCATATAAAAAGAAAGATGTTAAAATAAAACAAGATTTAACTGAAGTCCTAAGAATTGCTAACACGATTGATGGTCCAAGATATGAAGTATAAACTTCACGAAGTAAAAGATTTTTTAAAACCTTTTTATATAGAAGATTTTAAAAAGTCTGATCATTTAATAATTCCTATGAGCGGCTACGGTCAAAATTTTGAATGGTTTAGAACTATAAGGAATTATGAAGAAGACTACAATTTTAGTAAATTATGGATAAGGGATTTATCAAATGCATATTGGCATGGAAGGTATCCAGAATTGGGAACTGGTGTTCATATTTTATCTAAATTTATAAAGGAAAAAATAAAAGAATCAAAAGCTAAAAAAGTAATGATGTTGGGGTTATCAATGGGAGGATATGGTTCCATTTTATTCGGATGCTTATGCGATGTTGATTTGGTTTTATCATTTTCTGGTCAAACATATCTACCTCCAGAGAGGAGAGAAAAGTATAAACTATATTCTAAATGGGAAGATCTTGATGTTAATGAAGAAGATATTGATTTAAAAAAAATATTTGGAAGATATAATAAAATGAACAAAACTATATATAAATTGTTTTATGGAGAGAGAAATAAAAAGGACAAAAAATTTGCTAGGCATTTATCTACTGAAAGGGGAGTTGAATTATTTCCTGTTAATACTCATAGACATAATTCTGTTGGTATATCATTTAAAAGTGGACTTGTGGGAAAAATTATTGAGGAGTTTTTAAAATGAAATATTATGTTCATCCATCTTCATATATAGACATGGGAGCTAATGTAGGAAAAGGTACAAAGATATGGCATTTTTCTCATGTAATGCCAAAAGCAATCATAGGAGAAAATTGTAATATTGGTCAGAATGTATTTATTGCTGATAATGTAGTTATAGGAAATAACTGCAAGATTCAAAATAATGTATCTCTCTATGAAGGATTAGTAGTTGAGAATGATGTATTCATTGGACCATCTGCTGTGTTTACAAATATTAAAAATCCTCGTTCATTTGTCAATAGAAAAGATAAATATATAACAACTGTTATTCATGAGGGCGCCACAATAGGAGCAAATGCTACTATCCTTTGTGGTATAGTTATTGGAGAGTATTCATTTGTTGGAGCTGGCGCAGTTGTTACAAAAGACGTGGAACCATACACAATTGTTGTTGGAAATCCAGCAGTAATGAAAAGCTCAATATCAAAAGACGCGGGGGAATATGACTTGTAAACAAGATGCAAATAGTGTTTGGACTTGTGATGATATGACTGATGCGTGGCAATTAAAAAAGGATTTGGACGTATCATGCTTTACATCTATCACAACGATTGAAGGAATAAAAGATGTTGATTGTAATAAGCAAACTACTGAGGTTGAAGTTAATCAAGGTGGTGAAAGATTTTGGTTATTGGTTTTAGATTGTCCTGAGTGCACATATATACTTGGTAGAATTATAACAGATTTGATATTACCTCATCCATATGCCAAAGACGATTTAATGCAAGTTGAAGTCAAAGAAGTTTATAATGTACGGAGAACAAACAATAAATAGGAGACCATATGGCGTACCCAGAAAATCCGAACACTGTAGTAGTTAAAAATAAATACTATCCATCTGGTCTAACAGAGTTAGATATTTGGAATTATTATCAAAGTGTAAAGGGTCCGTTGTTAAAGCAAGTTTACAATAGAGATCTCATGTTTTATATTATGGTAGATGTTAATAAACCAGTCATCAAAAGAAAAGCAAAAAGCGGATACATAAGACTGACTTCAAAAAATTATGATGAAATGATAACTGGTAGAACTGTGAGTATACATTCCGCTATGAATGGTTATGAAGACTTTGGAATTATAGACATTGACGTTCATCCAAGCGATGGATTCAATTGGGCAAGAAAGGTTACTTATGATGTTTATGATTTTGTTATGGACAAGATGCCAATACTCAGATCAGCATCAATAAGATATACAGGGAAGACTTCATTTCATGTAGTTTGTGATTTCGGAAGAAAAACAAAAGTTGATTCAATCAAACATTTATTAGATA
>Ga0307377_10008789_pt1 | contig 10197 bp, 7 predicted proteins | sample TR3MG_FD_202535 | JGI IMG/M metagenome (GOLD analysis project Ga0307377, IMG submission 202535) | Soil microbial communities from Risofladan, Vaasa, Finland - TR-3 | ecosystem: Environmental > Terrestrial > Soil > Coastal area > Acid sulfate soil | place: Finland: Risofladan, Vaasa | collected... | reverse complement strand
TTTTTTCAAAACCCTTCACTCCGGGTTCTGTGATATCAATAATACCATCATTCTGAAAACCGTTCCCTTCTACAGATGGATAACTTGCAGAACCACCGATGTACATACAAACAAAGAACGTATTTTCATCTTGACCAATAGGACCATTATATATTTCAAATGATTCTTTCCATGAATTTTCATCTTTAAAATTTAAAAAATTCTGAAGAGGAAAGAACTCAAAACCATTTAATGACAATAATTGCGATAGTACCGTAAATAAACTAATATTTGGGTCATTCATCATTTCGGTTAGAATCTCAGCATTTAATATGGTTTCACCAATTGGATTCATTCCTCTGTCAACAAAAGAAAATAAATCAATCATTCTTTTACCATCAGGGTTAAAAGGAAACCCCTTCTTATTATTAACTGCTGTTCCGGTTAACCATTTATCGTTTATATTCTTAAACGAATAATATAGTTGATTCATAATATCAGAATCCCCTTTACTTTTATCTTGTTCCTCTTTCTCATCATTAATTTCAGCCCTTTTCTCAACAACGAGTTTAGCAAGGGTTGTAAATAACGATGTGAAATAACTATCGTTAATTGTTTTCGTAGCACCACTGCTAAGTGTTCCAATACCATTCGTATTTAATTCCTTAAGTGACGTATATCCAGAATTTTGAAACAACACCTCACCAGTTTGAGGCATTTCGAATGTTAATTGACTATAATTAAGTAGGTTTTTCCTAATAATAAGATTTTTTAATATAGTGCTAAAATATTGTCCCTTACCCCCACTTGGGTCGATATTTTTTTCCACTCTTCCAAGATTGGCATTATCATCAAGAAAATACCTATATAGGTCCATCTTTTTCTGAGCCAGTGTTGGGGTATAACCGGGAGAGTTGAAATTAAGACCAGTGTTAGTATGAACACTTATATATAATTCACCAATTTGCGAACGAATTTCATCATGAAACCTTTTCATATAACTATTATACGTATTTCTTAATTCCTGTTTATCTTTTTCCGATAAATAAAGTTCTATATCATGTAAATCAGCTAAAATATAAAAACCACGATTTGGTAGATTTTTACCCGGACCATTAATGAAATATTCTAAAATACCCGTACTACCATCAACCCAATCATTTTCAATAGCATTAAGTAATGCGCCTAGATATGGTGTATAATATGCTGGGATTTCAATAGCTGCTGGTGTATCAAAAACAATTGAATTTAATGAGTTTGGATATTTATTGAATGGACTTACTGTATATCCGAAATTCGAAAGTATTAATATTGAACTTATTCTCCTATCATCCGTAGTTTCACCAGTTATTGTGTCTATAATTTCGGTATCATAATTTCCCAAAACATCAGACCAAACTTGAGCAATGTCTCTACTTCTATCCAAAAGTCTACCCTCATTACTACCTAAATATGTAAATGAATTATTTCCTTCTTGATAAGCAATTTCTTGTCTTTCGGCATCGTCATTACCACTACCCGGAAAATTTCTGTCACGTTGTCCAGTAGCGGGATAATAAGTTGCATCACTAAGAAATCTGGTACGAAGTGGAATTTCACTAATATAATCTGTTACTCTTTTATTACCGATTTTGTCTCTTATATACAATAAATTTTGTTTCGTGAATTCAAAAAAGTGTTCAGCAGGGTCTCCACCAAATAATCTTTTATTTTCAGTATTCTCAAAGAAGCCATCAATGAGATTTTTTGATTTCTCATTGAGTTCTTGAACCTCGACAGTACCATCTATAAATTCAATCCCTTCAAATCCCTCATTAGTTTTATTAGTATAGACTCTTCCTTCTGAAGTAAATGAAGGATTAATTAATAAGTATTTTGGGTCGTTTGTCGGGAAACTATATATATTGGATGTTGCTGGTGGACCAGTGTTTCCAGTGGCATATGTGAAACTAACTTTTTTAATGTCTTCATAGAATCTTTCTAATTTAGTTCTGTTATATTGATTTGCCATAACCTCAATTGCCATTCTAGTTTTTTCTGAGAATATTGCCGAATTCAAGTTAATTGCTTCTGCTTTTCCATATAGTTCCACATAGGCATCATTAATAATAATATTTGCCTTATCCTTTTTTCTATCATCTGTTGGTTCCGCATAAAACGCTTCCGGTAATGTACCTTGTGTTAGCATATAGAAACGATTTAAAAGTATTTTAAGTGTTTCTGTTCGTACATCATCACTAAGACCCAAATATGGACTTTGAGGTGAAGCACCACCAATTGTTGAGTCGAATGGCGATATCGGTATCCATTTATAAGTACCATCATCGGCTTGGTCATCCTTTAAATTATACTCCTTTTCCAATCTTCTTTGAGCCAGAAACGTATCAATGAAATCGGTACAAAGGTCTATTTCAGGAAAAGGAATTTTTCTTCTTAATTCAACCGGAGCAATTCGTTCTTCTCTACCATCAAGTCCCTTATTAATAATCAACGGGAATGAATATACTTCGAGATTTTTATTCTCAGCATAACCACCGTCACCAAGAATAAGTCTTTTATTCGCATCTATATTATTGTGTGATTTATAGGCTTCATATGATACCGATTTTAATTTGTTAAAGAATTTATCAACATCACTCAGAATAATATCAAAAATATTATATATTGATGGTATCATTCCTAGTTTTTCCTGTACCATGTTGTTGATTTTGGTTATAATATCTATTGCAAGTTGAGTTCTGTCTTTTTCTAATTCAGCTTTTTTCTGATATATTTTATGATAAAAAGTGGTGATATCCAGTCCATAATATTTAGTTCCACCAGTATTACTATAATCAAAAGTACCATTCACCACATTTGATTTATTGAGAAATGATTTCGGGTCAGCAATATCATCATCCCTAGAATTAAGACTGACTATTGTGGTAGCTTCACCCTGTAACATTTTTTTATATGCAACTAATGCTTTATTAAATCCACTATCGTTTTGCGTTGGATTTTGCCAATATAGTGGTTTTGGTGTGGTATAGGTTGTTGGTGGTTTTGTGTTATCTGGAATCGGAATACCATCACCAACAAGATAAAGAATATATAGTCTATGCTTGGGTGTGCTTTTTCTTCCACTCGATTGTGAGCTTGCTATTATAGTATCGAATGCAGATGTGTGTTCAATTATTTCTAATTGTTCATCAGGAATTGAATTTGTTTTGGGGAATATATACCTACTATCATCCACAAATGGTGCTCTTATTACCATTAATGGTATTCCGGGTTTATTTAAGCCTTCGTTACCCTTAAAACCATTTAATATTTCATTAATGGCATCAATCTTTTTAACATCATCATTTATGTCCTTATATTCAATATTTTCCTCATCAGTTTCTAATTTTTTTGCAATTTCCTTATATAGATTCTTTAGTTTCAGAATCAATTCATAGGTATTCTTAGGTGGAACGTTAGGTTTTGGTGTCATCGATGCTGCATCATCAATCAATGGAGTATTCACTATATATCTAAATAATATGTCTGACAATGGCGCAAATGTCATTGCAACAAACTGAGCATCGATTATAAAATTACCATTTGCTGAACTAAATTCTGATGTGTATTTAACAAGATGTAATCTATATGTTATTGGTTTGCCATAATACCCTTTTACTGTTAAAGTGAATATTGGTGGTGGGAAGTCAAATAAAATTCTATATGGTGATTCGGTTTGATTAAAAAACGCCAAACCTCTGACATCAACAAATTGAATGCTCACTTGTGGAATAAATGATGAATTAATTACGATTTTAATATTGTTAATTCCAAAACCCTCATAATGTGTATTCTCACCAGTACTCCCATCATAATAATTTGTTGTAAAATTCAAATAGTTTGGGTTATCAACATTGTTGTTCTGGTCATTTCCGATGAAATTTACTTTTTTTGAAGTTGTGGTTTGTGCGTCACTATTAATGATAATGGTTCTTCCCTTACTTTGTGCTGTTAATTCAGCAAATATATACATGTTTTCGTATTGTGGGACACCATTAACCATATCAGTATTAATATTCACACTGTTTGGTGATACCAGCATTACGTTACCGTTTGTTTTAATTACATCGATTGCCATCCTTCGGATTTTTCATATAAATACCTCTTAATAAAAAATGTAAATATCTATGAGTTTAATTGGTGTGCTTCGACTATTTATAGAAAAGAAAAAATGGTATTACTTGAAGCAGTCAATCATATTCACCCAATTTGGTATAATGTCTTTTTTTACTTGTTTATTGGGGTGTGTGTCGTATTTGGTTTTGAAATAATGGCGATGGTAAGAGCATTACACGCTAAAACAAAGAAAGCCGAACTAATGGAGCACCAATATGCTGCAAAAATTAATGTCATTCGAAAAGAAAATGAACAAAAACTTGATGATATTAGAGTTGAGATGCTTAAACGTGAAGAAGAAAGAAGTCGTCAATGGATGGAAAGTGAAAAAGAAACTCTTCGTGTATTGAACGGAGTTTCGAATCTTCTGGATTTAGAAGATAAATTCGATAAAAGCAGGTCAGAAGAAATATTAAAGGTTGTAAGCGAGATTCGAGAAAAAGTTGAAAAATTAACAGTTAAATAAGCCCACCATTATGACAAAAAAATTGGAGAAGCTCAAGGAAATTAATGTTATTATCAGTGAAAAATTAATGGAATTGGAAACCCGAATGTTTGTGGAAAACATACACGATATCAATGAAATTGTTCTTAAAGAAGAAACTCCAAGACTCGTGGGGGGTTAAAATAGTAATTAAAACTATTTATAATAAAGATTCAAGATGTTAAAGAAAGAATTAAGCAAGATATTAGAGGAAGGCGATACTGGTTTTGGTATATTAATCGAGCATGATGCCGGGTTTATTAATTCCGAAATCAACAAAGATATTCTTAATGAGAATTTCGAGCTAAAGCTAAACGAACCAGTGTTGGTTAATTGTATATTACAGAAATGGGGGGTTAAAAATAAAAATGGTCGTATCTATCCTCAGAACGTTTTGGTTCCTCAAGTACAAGTTTATCAAGAATTAGTCCAAACCAATAGTGCGGTATCTGAAGCCGACCATCCTGACTCAAGTATTATTTCTCTACAGAACATCTCGCACATGATTACTAAGATGTGGTGGGGTAAGGGAGAACAAGAAAACGTATTATATGGTCAATTGAAATTGATTGTATCTCCGGGTTACATTAAGTTTGGTATCGTTTCAGTGGTTGGTGATAAAATTGTCCTGTACCTACAGAATAAGATTAAGTTAGGTATCTCAAGTCGTGGTGTTGGAACGCTTAAAGAAATTAATGGTGAGAATTTGGTTCAGGACGATTTCGAATTAATTGGTTTTGACTTGGTGGCTACTCCGAGCACACCCGGTGCGTTTCTATTTCCTGAGAAACAAGGTAATGTGAGTTTCGGTGAAAATTACGTGAACAAAAACGGTATTTACCTTAAGGAAGAAGACCAAAAAATAAACAGTGCAATTAATAGGTTCCTTTTATAAAGTGCCAGAAGATAATCATAAAATTCGATATATGCAAGAAATTTTGTACTGTTTTTATTAAAAAATATACTTTTTCCCGATGGGAATGTATTTATATAAAAATTACAGTATTAGATACGACAATTTAATAAGATGGGAGATACTAAAAAAACATCAGTAATGAAAGAGGCTTTGGTTGAGTTCAAAGAGATTCAAGATGCTGCGGACGCTAATGCTAAGAAAAATTTAGCTGAACAGTTTCCAGATAGTTATAGTAAGTTACTGAAAGAAGAGTTAAATAAAAATAAAAAAGCTAAAGAGTCTTATAAGAAACTAGACGAAGCTAAAGAGTCTGACAAGTCAGGCGAAGATGAATCAAACAAAGAAGAATCTGTTATGAAGAATCAAGTAAAAGAGACCAAAAAGGTTGTAAAAGAAGCTGATGATAAAAATCAGCCGTTTGATAAAAAGGCTCCTGAAGTGGGACCAGATGTTGTGAAAGAAGAACGTGAAAAAGATTTTATGGGGGATATCGAAAGCGATACTCCAAATCTAGGTAAAGGCGAAGCCGAAGACGGTGACTTATATCTTGATAAAATCACCACAAAACAGGATACTGTTGCTAATGACACAACTCTGAAAGAAGAATTTGACATGACAGGTCTTGATATGAATAGTGTAGGTTCTGCATTGGAAGGCGCAGATGCTGAAGACGAAGTTATCACGATGGACGAAATCGAGGAAGAAATTTCTGCGATGAATGAGTTGGAGACAATTAACACCAACCCTAAAAGTGGTCCTGATGACGGAATTGCTTATGATAAATTAGTTAATATGAGAAATCAGATTGACGAAATGATTCAAGGCATTGGCGAACAAAAAAATCAGGGTGGTAAAGGTGCAAACAAGGTTAATCCCGGTGGACCTACCACAGCAATGATTGATGAAGAAGAAGTTGCAGAACAAAAAAATCAGGGTGGTAAAGGTGCAAACAAGGTTAATCCCGGTGGACCTACCACAGCAATGATTGATGAAGAAGAAATAACTGATGCAGACGTAATGGCTGTATTAGGCGGTGGTGCTGAAGGTGAACAAGAAGTTGAGGAAAACATCCAGCACACCCAAACCCATTCAAACGCAAGACAAGTAGGTGCTAATGACAATACCAATTATGGTAAAGCAAGTAGATTACGTGATGCGATGAAGAATGAAGGAAATGAACCAAAGATTAGTAGTTTAATTAATGAGAACAAAAGTTTGACAAAGAAATTAAACGAAACTAAGAAATATAAGCAGTCAGTGACTACGTTAGTAGAACAATATAAGTCTGCACTTGAAAAGTATCGCAATCAATTAAAAGAGATGGCAACTTTCAATACCAACTTAGCGCATGTAAATAACCTATTGGTAAATGAGAGCTTGGCATTAACTCAGGAAGATAAAATTAAGATTATCAACGAGTTCAAGAAAGTTGATACAATCGCTGAATCACAGGAGAAGTACAAAAGTTTCCTTACAGAAATGAAGCAAACCAAATCTACTTTAACTGAAAGCATTGAAACTAAGGCAAGTGCCTCTATTGCGCCTTCAGCTTCAAAGCAAATTGACGAAGCGAAAGAAGTTACAGCTTATGCTGATGACAAACACATTCAAAAAATGAAAAGATTGATTGAGTATGTCGAAAAAACAAGAACTAGAGGACAAAAAATAATTTAAGTATAAAAAATAAAACATTAAATAAAATGGGATTTTTAACCGAAAGTGGAGATGTTGGTAACATTGGTTTAAAGCAACTCCGTGAACAAAGAGAAATAACAACTAATCGTTGGGAAAAGATTGGTCTGTTAGAAGGATTAGAAGGAAACGTAAAAGAAAACTGTGCTCAGTTATTCGAGAATCAACTTTCACACATGATTAATGAGTCGTCAGATTCATCAAACAGTGGTCAGTTTGAAACAGTTGCTTTTCCTGTAATCCGAAGAGTATTTGCTAAATTGTTAGCAAACGACATCGTGTCTGTACAGGCACTTAACCTACCTATTGGTAAGTTATACTACATTAACCCTAAGACTAGTGTAAGAGTTGATTCAACTACTGCACCTTGGGCAGAGCAAGCTCTTGGAGTCCATACTTCACCTGACGGTGCATATGGCAACGCTGCTGACAAAGCTGCTGATTCAAGAACTCAATTTGAAAGCCGTTCATTATACGATGCATTCTATGCAACTGAGTACAATGAAGAAGGTACATCATTATTTGACCGTTCAAAAGGTGACATTACAGTTGTTACTGGCGCAACCACTGGCGAAACATTCGTTATTGGTACTGACAAATTTGTCCAAATTACCGTTGGTGGAATTTATTCTACTGAAGAAGGTAAATTGGTAGGACCAACTGGTGTTCCTATGGACACTGAATCATTCCTTGCTGGATTGAAAGTTACTCTACCTACGATTGCTCTTACTGCTCCTGCTCCTTACGCAAGTGAAGGTATCGCTGCTGGCGATAGTATTCCTTTCAACGTAAAGGTACAGAAGTACGGACAAGCAATTGTTGACAAAAATGGTAAACTTATTCTTCTTGTTGACCTACAGTACGCAGGTACTAATGGTTACCAAGCATTGAGTGGCGCAAGTCAGCCAGCACCAAGTGATTGGGAAGTAACCTACAGAACTTACAGCGACCTTGAAGAAGATTCAAGAATGGCTGAAGTAACATTCCAACTAGACCAAGTTACAGTTTCTGTTGAAACTCGTAAGATGCGTGCTATGTGGACACCAGAATTGGCACAAGACGTGTCAGCATTCCATAACATTGATGCTGAAGCAGAATTAACTGCTTTATTGTCAGAGCAAATGGCTGCTGAAATTGACCGTGAAATTCTTCGTGACCTTCGTAGAGGTGCTGCTTGGACTGCTCGTTGGGACTATAATGGTCTTCGCAAGCAAGGTGCAACTAACCAGTATTACGGTGTACAAAAGGACTGGAATCAGACATTGGTTACTAAAATCAACCAGATTTCAGCACAAATCCACAAAGCAACCCTTCGTGGTGGCGCATCATGGGTAGTAGTTTCTCCAGAAGTTTCTGCTGTATTTGATGACCTTGAGTATTTCCACGTATCTAATGCTGCTCCAGAGCAGGATAAGTACAACATGGGTATTGAGAAAATCGGTACTTTAAGTGGACGTTACTTAGTATATCGTGACCCTTATTCACCTGCTAACACAGTGCTTATTGGTCATAAAGGAACTAGCATCTTGGAAACAGGATACATCTACGCTCCTTACGTACCAATGCAGCTTACTCCTGTGATGTACAATCCATTCGACTTTACTCCGATTCGTGGTATCATGACTCGTTATGCAAAGAAAATGGTATTGAACAGATATTACGGTAGAATCTACTGTGACGGTCTACAGGTATTCGGAATTGGTGACCTTGTGTAATCAATTGATTGATAAAGATAAAAAAGGGAAGCAAGTTGCTTCCCTTTTTTGTTTTAAATCAGTATTTATATACGTATGAAAAAATTAATATTTATTTTGGCACTGATATTATTCGGTGGTGGTTTGTTCGCTCAGAATAGCGCATACGATAAAGAGATTTATAAGGATTACGGCACATTTAAATTAGCAACCGAGGAAGGTAATGTTGTTTCATTGGGTGCATTCACCACTATTACTGAAGAAAAGAACGTTGTTCATGTGGTGGATATGAATGTTGGTGGTAAAAGAGATATGAAAAAAAATCTTGAAATGCCACCAGTTACCGAATATCACTATGAGTTATATCTTGTGAGTAAATCAAAGTTTGAGGGAGATAGTACTAATACATGGGTGAGGGGATTACGAATATTTGTTGGCGGTAAAGATATATTAGTAGACCAATTTCCAAAGGGAATGACGGTTTCAATTGGAACGGAACCAACATTAATTTATACGCACCATTGCGACAATCAATTTTGTGAGTTTGAAGTAACATGGGAGGCAGCAGTCTATGAACCTAGGACTCGTAAATAAGATAATAAAAGCAATCTTTAAGATTATAGGGAACATAAAGATTAAAAAGAAAAGCAACACTATGCCAGACAATCAGCAACCAACCCCCGCACAACCTACTACCACACTTGGGGCAAATACCATAGTACAATTCACATTGAAGGGTTTTATTGCAACAATTATGACCATATTGGGAATCTTTGTAAGTTTTTATTTCATGGTGTTTGAACCACGAGCAGATAAGGTTGAGGAATATCAAAAAGAATTGATGATTCAACAAAAAGATAGAATCGATAAGCAATTCAAGGCAGTTAATGCTGGTGTTGCTGCTAATGGTAAGGGTGTTCTTGACCTCACGAAACGTTTTGATGACTTAAATGAGGCTGTTGAAGACCTTGGAAATACTAGTGGTGGCTTTGGTGGAAACACAACCACTTCTTCAAACACTGGTGAACCAGCAGTAGACCCATCACTTGCTGTTAATCATCAATAACTTCGTCATCTTCGAAAGCCACGATTTTAAGAACACTAAACCCATTATTAAGATTCTCGTATTCTTCGAGCCTTCTTCTCATTACTTTGACAACGGTTTCCATAGATTTTTGGAGTTGTTCTAAAGCGATTTCCATTTTATGGATGTTTTCACTGAAAACAAACCATTGATTGTTTTTTATCTTGGCTTCACCATAAAAATGAATTTTTTC
>Ga0307377_10008786_pt1 | contig 10199 bp, 8 predicted proteins | sample TR3MG_FD_202535 | JGI IMG/M metagenome (GOLD analysis project Ga0307377, IMG submission 202535) | Soil microbial communities from Risofladan, Vaasa, Finland - TR-3 | ecosystem: Environmental > Terrestrial > Soil > Coastal area > Acid sulfate soil | place: Finland: Risofladan, Vaasa | collected... | reverse complement strand
GACCAATTATAAAGCAAAATATCAGAATGTACCGACGATTTATAACTATTTAACTATTGCTTATCATAATGCAAATCAAACAAAAAAATATTACGAAAGTCTAATTGAAACTGTTGAGAAATTTCCCAACTATTTATTTGGAAAGATATCATTATCTGAGTATTACCTCAATAATAACGAATTTATTAAAATTCCTCGTTTATTGGATAATAAGTTTGAAATAACTCAACATTTCCCTCCTGGTACTGACATATTCCATATTTCAGCAGTAAGAGGATTTTACTTCATTACAGGCAGATATTTTGCAAAAGCCGGGAAAATTGAAAAGGCGTATAAATCATATTTTTTATTAAGTGACCTTGACAATAATCATCAAACGACCGAAATACTTGGTCAGGAAATATTGAGCTATGAACTAGATATCTTTAAAAATGGATTTAATAAACAAAAGAGGAAAAATAATTTGATATAAGTGCAAAAAGTAGCTAACATGCGTCATAAATAATTGCCTGGTAATAGGTTTATCGAGGATAATCGAATGCTTCAAGGTAACTTTATAAAGCCACGGAAATCGTCAAAATCCGGCAACTATTCATGCGTGCTTTCCGTCAGCCTGTGCAAAAACTCAGATAAATTGTTAATAACCCGGCTATTACCATCTGGCTTAAGATCAGGATATTTAGTATCTTGAATTATAATCAATTCCACAATCTAATACAGGCAATGCGATGCATACTAACGGAACCTGACCCGGTGTATATCGATATTGGGTGCTGAAAGACTCATTCCGGTACTTAAGAAGTACTGTTTGTCAGATTTTTTCATACTATTCAGACCTGTTATAAGCCTTTTCGATCACTTTTCAGAAAAATGCAAATTCCTGTTCACACCGGAAACAGAAAATTTTTATGCAGACAGAACATCCCTGTTACGTTCCTGTGAACTATCTTTAGGAATAATATGAGTTTTTACACAGACTCACGTTGTAAGCAATTGCAGAAAACAATGAATTGGCATTTTAACTATATTTGAAAGAAAAAACATGACAAAGAAAATATATCAAATTCAAATAGTATTAAAAGGATCCAGACCTAAAATTTGGAGAAGAATATTAATAGATTCAGATATATTGTTGGTAGATTTTCATAGGATTATTCAAACAACAATGGGCTGGACAAATTCACATCTTCATATGTTCTCAGATGGTATTGAAGAATATTCCCCAGAAGAATTTGAGGTAGAATATGCAAAAAATTCAAGGACGGTAAGATTGGATAAGATATTGAAAGGGGAAAAATCAAAGATTAATTATGAATATGATTTTGGTGATGGTTGGGAACATAGCATAATTCTTGAGAAAATATTACCTCCAGATAACCAAATACAAACACCAGAATGTATAGCAGGTAAGCGAAATTGTCCTCCTGAAGATTGTGGTGGAATATGGGGGTATTCAGATATGTTAGATATACTTAAACAACCAGACCATGAAGAATATGAAAGTTATAGTGAATGGTTAGGAGACGAATTTGACCCTGAGTATTTCGACAAGGATGAAATAAATAAAATGTTAAAGGAAAAGGATTTTGGTTGTATTTGGTTATAGGGTTGAGATAAAAAAGCAAAAGCTTACAACCCAAGCTTTACAAAAGAGCCAAATTTTGCCAACATACGAACAAATACAATTGAAAAAATAAAATTACAATCAGTTATGGCACTAAAGGTTTTAGCAACAGGAGACATCCATATTGGGAAAAGATCATCCAGTGTTCCTGAAAATTCTGAAGAAAGTGCAACAAAATTTACCTGGAATCGAATTGTAGACTGGGCGATTAAGAATGGAGTTGACGTGCTTGTACTAACAGGAGACATAGTCGATCAGAACAATCGTTATTTTGAAGCAATAGGTCCCCTGCAATCCGGTTTTGAAAAATTAAAGCGAGCGGACATTGCCGTATATATGGTTGCAGGGAACCATGATTATAATGTTCTACCTCAGATTACGGACTCCGAAAAATACGATAATGTTCATCTCTTAGGTTTTAACGAAGAATGGGAAATTAAAACATTCTCCAAAAACGGGGAGAAAATACAATTTGTTGGTTGGTCTTTTCCAAATAAGCATGTTAGTGAAGACCCCATTTCAAAATTCAACGTAACTGAGATTGATTCAAATATTACCACAATTGGCCTTCTTCATGGAGACGTTGATAATCCAGAAAGTAAATATGCGCCAATAGATTCCAATAATTTTTTGAATAAATCAGTCGACGTCTGGATTTTGGGTCACATTCATAAACCACAGATTTTACGTGAATCTGAACCACATGTGTGTTATCCTGGTTCCCCTCACTCTTTAAGTTCTAAGGAGCAGGGTATTCATGGCCCTCTTTTGCTAACAATAGAAAAAAAAGACGATATACACCTTAAGCGAGTCCCTCTGTCTCCAATAAGATACGAGAATATCATAATAGATATTACTAACACAACTGATGAGCGTAGCCTCCGGGATACTGTCACTTCAGAATTGCTCAATAATGCAAATACAAAAATTGAAGAACTGCAAGGTGTTTCTTTTTTAATCTATGACGTGTCTCTTGAAGGTCAACATACAAACATCAGGGATATTGAAACATGGGTATTTCCTATTGTAGATGACTACGATCAAGAAATCGATACAGAAACCAGACTTTCTGTTCACAAGGTCATTGTCAATGCCCGGGCTAAATTGGAAAATATAGAGGAATTAGCCAAACAATCTTCACCAGCAGGAGTATTGGCCAAAACTATCGTTGCTCTCCAGAAAGGTGAAACAACTGAATTTCTAGACGACATGCTTGAAAAATGGAAGTTAGAATATGAATCTATTAATGGGGCAAGAATATATCAACCACTTCATACATCAGAAAATTTTCAGGATAAACCCGACCCAAAAGCAAAGCAATATATCTTAAATGAATGTAACCGCCTTCTTGGAGAATTAATAGTTCAGCAAACACAATGAAAAAAGCTCCATACATATTAAAAGACCTTTCTATTTACAAAATGCCGGGATTCCCCAGAGGACTGGACAACTTCGATAATCTGGCAGACAACATAAATATTGTTGCAGGACCCAACGCCTCCGGGAAAAGTTCGACCGCTCGTATTATTCAGCAACTTATCTGGCATAATAAAACTAAAGGATTACATGCCGAGGGTTCAGTTGTGCTTGACGGTGAAACTTGGGAGATAAAAATTGATTCAGATAACATAAGAATCCAACGTGATGGGAAAGACGATGAATTTATCGGAATTCCTGCATCGGAAGGATATCATCGTTATATGCTTGCTCTTCACGAATTAGTTAAAGAAAATGAAGATGATCTGGCAAGAGAAATCATTAAGCAATCCATTGGCGGATATGATTTGGATGCAGCGAAGCAAAATCTCAACTACTCCCCGACTATAAAAAATAAGGCTGCTTCACAGTACAAAGATTTTAAAGAGTCCGATAAAAAATATAAGGAGAAACGAAATGAACAAAAGGAGTTAAAAAAGCAAGAAGAAAATCTAACACAATTGTATGATGAAAAAGAAAGTGCTCAACACGCATTTAAACTTAGTCAGTTTTATGAAAAGGTGGCTGATTTTCTTCAAGTAAAACAAAAATTTGATCAACTCTCCGAAAAGTATGATATGTTTCCGAATTCCTTGGAGAATATAACAGGTGAAGAATATATCAACATAGAAGATTTTGAAAAACAAATTGAGGATGCTGATGATATTATTGAGCAGGCTAAAAAAGAAATAAAGAATAGAGAGAAAACACTTGAGAATTTAGAGATACCTGTAGATGGGATCAGCGATAAGATTTTAACTGAGTTGGAGGAAAGGATTGAAAAGCTAAATGAGTTTTTTCGCAATATCAATGATAAAAAGGGAAAGATTGAGGGATTTCAAAAAAAGGAACTTGAAGCAATAAAAAGTATTGATAAATCTATAGACCCGACCGAATGGGAAGGACTGAAACTTGAAGAAATAGGAAATCTGGATAAGTTTTTACAAAACGCACATCAATTATTAGGAGAAAAGGAATTTTTACTTGCCGAAATCAATGCATTAGAAAAAGCGACTGAAAGATCTGGGAATGAGTACTTCGATTCTGAAAAGCTAATTCAAGGGGTAAAGACACTGGGATATTGGTTAAAGGAACAAACCAGTACAATTGGGATATCGAGATGGATTATTGCTACCGCATCAGTTCTTGGTATTGTAACGGCAATTGTAACCTTTTTCGCAGGATGGCCAGGACTTTTAGGAATTTTCTTGATTGCAGGCCTACTCACATATGCTTATTTGTTTGATAATAAACAAAACAAAAAAACAACTCTCAACATTAGAGAGCAGGATTTCATTAAATTAGGTCTGACACCACTTACAAATTGGAATATAGAAAACGTCTCGAACCAAATTGAAGAATTGATCGAAAATTTAAGAGATGCTAAGGAGGAAGAAAAGATCAATCAAAGGCTTAAAAACTGCAATGACAACCTTGATAACCTGCAAAGTAGGCTAGATCAGATAAATAAAATACGTGATGAATGGGTAGAAAAACTGAAGGCTGCACCTGGATTTCCTGAAACCAACTCCAATGATTTTAGCAGCTTGTATTGGTTCTTAAAACATGCAAAGGACTGGCAAGCCGCACATGCGGAATTGGAAGTCTTGAAAGCTCAAAAAATCAAGTTGGAAGATCAATACATTAAAGAATTAGAAGAAATCAATGACCATTTTATCAAATCAAATTTTGACAAAGCTAAGGATGATATTGAAGCAAAAGCAATCTTTAAGCAAATCAAAGAGCAAGAATCGACACGTAAAGACAATGTCCAATTAATAGGACTTAAAAATGAGCAAATTAATGAACAAGAGAGGCAAAAGGACAAGGCTACAAGTAAGCTTAAAAAAATCTTTCAGAAGTTAGATGTAGGCAATGGTGATAAGGAAACTGTCAGGCAGTTAGTCGGGCAATTGGACGAATATAAACAAGTAATCAAAGAACATTATGCCACAAAGGAAGGGTTGTCTGAGAAAGAAAACCTTTTGAAAAATCATTCTTTGTATGCTGATTATAAAAGGGATATTGAAGTGTTAAGCATTGACCAAGTACAAGAACGAATAGAAGAATTGACAAACCAGGCAGATAAGCTGGAAGGTATTAAAGAAGAAATTACCAGGATTGAAACTTTAATTCAAAGCAAAAAGAAGGGGCATGAGTTAGAAGATATTTTGACTGAGAAGGAGGATGCACTGAACAGTCTTGAGCAATTATATGAAAACAATTTATGTTCTGTTACAGGAAACCTGATTATAAGTCAGTTAAAAAAGGAAACACGGGAACAAAACCGGCCTAAAGTATTTAAACGAGCCAATGAAATTCTTAACAAAATCACAAATGGTAGATATGAGTTAAGGCTGGAAGAAAAAGAAGAGCCAACTTTCAAAGCTTATGATACGATATTAAAACTTGGACAAGATTTATCTGAAATATCTACTGGTACACGTGTTCAATTATTACTTTCAATTCGGTTAGCCTTTGTTGAAACCCAGGAATCATCCATAAGACTTCCTTTGTTGGCAGATGAATTATTAGCAAATAGTGATGATGAAAGGGCAAAGGCAATTATAGAATCATTGATTGGAATTAGTCGGGAAGGTCGCCAAGTTTTTTATTTCACTGCACAGGCTGATGAAGTTAGTAAGTGGGATTCATATTTGAAGGAGCAATCTGATCTTGATTATAAAGTTATTCAACTAAAAGGTAGCATAAAAAGCTCTTTTAATTACGCTGACTATCAACCTGACCTGAATTCTCTTACTTTTCTTCAACAGATTCCGTCCCCGAATGGGAAAAGCCATGAGGACTACGGTAAAGAAATCGGCAAAGAGCCGTTTAACAATCTTATTCAAGATTGCAGTCAACTTCCACTTTGGTATTTAATTGAAGATGTTGATTTGCTATATGATTGCTTAAAAAAAGGAATAAGATATTGGGGGCAATTAAATAGCTATCATAGGAATAACGGACTTATTCAAAAGCTCAATGAAAGCACTTGGCATCAGATAAACAATAAGATCAAGCTTTTAGAACGGTTTCAGGTATTATATCGCAGGGGACGTTCTCGCCCGATTGATAGAGAAGTTTTAGAAAGCTCCGCTGCGATTTCAGGTAGTTTTATTGATGAAGTAACTGCCAAATTAAATGAATTGAAGGGAAATCCTAAGGAATTGGTACAAACCTTAAGAAACGGAGAAATATCAGGGTTTAGACATTCCAAAACTGAGGAGCTCGAACAATTTCTATTGAGCGAAGAATACCTTGATTATCAGGATACACTGAACAAGGATGACATAATAGTTCAGTTGCATGCAATCATTTCAAATATGGAAATGGAAACTGAAGACGCAGAAAACTTTTTAAACAGGATTTTACAAAATAGTAATGATAAGAGTACCAGAAATATCTAACAACTATGCTTTACTTAAACATGCTAATCCTTCGCATCCATACACATTGGCAAATCGCATAAATCAGCAGCACAATCCAAAACTTACCAAAGAGTATGGCTGCCCCAACGCTATCAAAAAAGGAAATTTTCAAAAATGCCCCGCACGCTGACAAAGAATGACATGGATAGACAAGAAAAAATGATTAGCCTGTTGACACTGTGGAAAAATGAAGTACGAAAAAGCACGATGCCCCAATCGAGTAGACTGCCCCGCCAGTTGAACTGACGGGGAGAGCCTCTCACACCACCGTACGTACGGTTCTCGTATATGGCGGTTCGTCAAGTATCGGCATTTCGCTCTTTTCACCGAAACACTTTCTGTCTTTATTTAAGAAAAGGCTAGACTGGGACAAACTTGACGTTCAGCCCTTCACTACGCTGTGAGTCCTCCACGGTCTCTATTCGTGGCTCGTTACCAGTAGCTACTATGGCTTCTGCTGACTTATCCTGTGAAATGCGAAGCATATTTAACAGGACTTCTCCCAGTCCAACTCGTGGTTAGAGAGATCTCCCTTGGTAAGGGAAATGTCCTTCTGTCTAATCCTGTGGAATCTATATAATTGCCCTTTTGGTGTTCGTTGGGCTTTACAATGATGTGGCTGCTTACCCGAATAATTATGCCTCATATCCTGTTCCTGTTCAGCCTGCCCCGTAGCTTTAGCGTACGGGGTCAGTTCAGACTTTTGCCGTTTGGCTTCGTTACTCCCTTTGGTCGTGAGCTCGCCAAGGCTCGGTTCAGTGCATGGGTCACCCTCCCGAAATTTGTCGGGACCACTTGCTAATGCTTCCAGGCGTTACCCCAGTGCATAAGGGACTTGCACCCTCTGGACTTTCTTTTATTCAAAGAACTTTACTAAATTTACCATTCAAGGCACTGACCGTTGTAAAACATGCTCCCTAAAAAAAGAAAAGAATATAACGGATGAATTCGGAGCGATCTGACAGTAACGGAACAGACCATAAGGCAAGTAGTTCTTTGACAATTTTGGTGGACTAAAAAGAAAAAAGGCCAACTCACAGCAAGCACATTTGCAGGTCGTGCGTTTTTGTTTGTGAAAAAAATACAAACAAAAGCCGCACGGCCTACGGCAAACCTGCAAAAGAAAGGAGAAAAGAAAGGTACTTACTACGAATTAAACAATGGCGGTTAAATGGCGGTTATATGACGGATATGGCGGAGATATGGCTGATAAGTATATTAAGAATGGGGCCAGTTGATTCATAATTGGCGAAAGTACATTGAAAACCAGCCCTGTTTTGCACATTGCAATCCTCGTTCCTGCGGTTGCAAAGAGCAAAACCCCTACCGCATGGCTTTCCGGTAAACAGACAGATTTGTAAAAAATCAAAAAATCTCCTTCTCCCTCCCTCGGTTTGAAAAATGAAAATACTAAGACAAAAAAGGACTTACACGATTGACAGAAACTGTTTGTTCGACAAATCAGGAAAGGGGGGCACGATTTTACAACAAAGCACAATCGAAGAACGTACACAATTTATATTTCGAAAAGAACAAGACGGATAATAATAAAGGATATAAAAGTTTACCACTTAGTATAAATAGACGAGCAGTTATTGCTTCAGCAAGTGTGACAAAAGAGAAAAATACAATACATAGTTTTACTGACATTGATATTACTGAACCACGTAGACTTATAAAAGAACACTTCGAGAATACGGGAGAAAAACTTTCATTGACAGCTTATATTGTTTCATGCTTAGCACAGACTCTTAAAGACCATCCTCAATTTAATTCTTTTATAAAAGGTCGCAGACTTATTACACTCGATGATGTAACCATAAGTGTTTTGATTGAAAGAGATATTAATGGAGAAAAAGTGCCGGAACCGATTGGGATAAAAAAGACCCATGAAAAATCACTATTTCAAATCCATACCGAAATAAGAGATGCAAAAGAGAAGCAAAGTGACAAATTAGGAAGTTTATCAGGAAAGACTTGGATTCGATTAATAACAACTTTTTTGCTTAAAACATTTATTCGAATAGCAGACAAAAATATGCATATGTCAAAGCTATGGAAAGGTTGCAGTTACTGCTATTGGGATGTTTAGTAAAGAAGTTGTTTGGTTTATTCCTCATGGTAGCGCAACAGTTTTGATTACAGTTGGAAGTATATGCAATAAAGTTGTTGAAATTGACGGACAGTTTTTTTCAGGAGAACATCTTTGTTTAACAGCTTCTTTTGACCATAATATTGTTGATGGGGCTCCAGCATCCAGATTTATGAATCAATTTATAGCAACTGTTATAAGTGGGGACTTATTGCATAAAGATTAAGAGATGAAAACAGATTTAATTGAAATAATAAAACGCCAGTGGCTGATGTATAAAAATAATAACCGGTTTAGTAGTAAAATAAAGAGTTGTAGCCCGCTTCAACTTTCTTGCAACTCGACAGGAATGAAGCTCGCAACCAGCCTTTCCCACAAAAGTCTTATAATACGTGTAAAATATTAATAAACTATACGTGGATTTTAAAATTAATACGTATCTTTATAGCAAATAACATACGTAAATATGGATTCGAAACTTACATTAAGCGTTGATAAAAATCTCGCTGAAAAGGCTAAATTATATGCCAGAAGTCAGGGAAGAAGTCTATCTGACCTTGTGGAGAGCTATTTTAAGGTTATTACTATCGATAATTCAGATTCTGAATTGCATGTTTCCCCGAAAATCAAATCACTTAAGGGAGCTCTAAAAGTATCTGAGGATTATGATTACAAAAAGGAATTATCTGACGCATTAGAAAAAAAATACATGAAATGATAGACGTATTCCTGGACATTGATGTAATAATCGACTACTTCACTGATAGAAAACCATTTTCAGATAAAGTGGAAAAAGTGTTCGCCTTAATTGAAAACAAGAAGATCAAAGGTCATACTTCTTCCCTTTGCTTTAGTAATCTGTTTTATCTTATGCGTCAGAAAATGCCCGGAGCAAAGACTTTATCCCTATTAAAGGATCTTGCGAGTGTCCTCAACATTCTAAAAGTTGATGAAGATTCCATTCTGCAGGCGTTGGACTCTGACTTCAAGGATTTTGAAGATGCAATTCAATTCTATTCAGTATCTGATTATAAAAAAATAGATTTAATTGTTACTCGAAATATTAAAGATTATAAGCATTCAACATTGCCGGTAATGACTCCTGATACCCTCTTGAAGACCTATGAACAGGTCGTCAGTAGCTAACATCGTATGCAAAAAAATCAAAAACCATTGGAGTATATACTTATTTGATATATCTTTGTGATATATAAATTAAATAGCATGAAAACAGTATCATTGAAAATTGACGATTCTATCTTCGGGGAAACTGAAAAGATTCTATCAAAAATGGACAAATCTCGAAATAGATATATTAACGAAGCATTAGATTATTACAACCGACTTCAGAGACGTTTGATTCTTGATAAAAGACTTAAAAAGGAATCTGAGTTAGTAAAAGGTGATTCGATGTCAGTACTTAAAGACTTTGAGGAGATTGATTATGTCGATTAAACAATTTGAGATATGGATAGCAGATTTGAATCCGCAGATTGGAACAGAACCTGGAAAAAACAGACCTGTTTTAGTTGTCCAGACTAATTTATTGAACAAAATACCGCATCCTTCAACTATT
>Ga0307377_10008784_pt1 | contig 10199 bp, 15 predicted proteins | sample TR3MG_FD_202535 | JGI IMG/M metagenome (GOLD analysis project Ga0307377, IMG submission 202535) | Soil microbial communities from Risofladan, Vaasa, Finland - TR-3 | ecosystem: Environmental > Terrestrial > Soil > Coastal area > Acid sulfate soil | place: Finland: Risofladan, Vaasa | collected... | reverse complement strand
GCAGGTGAATTACAATAGTTTCAGTATTTATATTAAATTATTCGCATCATGGCAAAGACAAAAAAAGAAAAAGAGGTTGACAATTTAAATCACAAAATCGATAAGGAAAAGGAATTACTGAAGAACTGGAAGAAGTTCAGTATCTCTCAAAAGAAAATTGATAAGATGGAAGCGAAGCAAACTAAACACGAAGCTGACTTAGTTTATTGGGAAGCGCAATAAAGTTTATTTACTGATTTTTGTCTTCACGAAGCCATACACAAATCCAAGTTCCATGTCATATTGAGTCACAGCCACGTGATTGTCTTCGTATGTCTGGAAGTTATCATCAACATATTTAAAAAATTCATTGATTGTTCTGAGGATATCAGATTCTTTTTTTATCTGACCTGCCGTGTATAAGTTTTTGACCACGACAACCGCCCAACTTTTTTTGTCGGCATCACGTTCATCATGAAATTCTCTGATGTGGTCTACACTGATATTAATGATGTATGCGAGATAGGGGAGTTGTTTCTGGTCTTGTATTAATTCCAGAACGGTGTTGTATTTTGTAACGATAGTTTGTAATGATTGAATGTCATTCTTAATTATCTCATCAACTTTATTTATTAAATCTGTCATAAGCATTTTTGGAAATCTTACAGAGTTCCCTGTTCCCTCTAAATACTTCTAATGTTCTGGCATCACCATAACTCATCGCATTACGAAGATAGTGTCTGAAATTTTCAGTCCAACCATCAATATGATATTCTACCCTTCTGAACCTCACAACGCCCTCAGAAGTCTTAATACTGGTCTTACCCATTGCCTTCTGTGCTTCTTTGGTACTCATACCCCGGAAGTATTTCTTTATTGGATAGTTTTTATTGAACAAATACCTCGCCAATTTCTTATTTATGCGTACTCCGTATAAATAATTCGGTGCTGCACTTTCAAACGCTTTATTAAATATCGACCCAACCATCACGTAATCAGCACCTAATGCCAATGACTTGATTATATCAGAAAAATCTTTCATTCCACCATCTGCAACAATGGCAGGTAGATTTCCTTTATGGGTCTTCATTTTTGACAACTTGACCTTCTGTTGAAACGTTTCATGAATCAGAGAAGCCATTGGGTGTCCAATACCGCTTTGTTTTGTAGTAAGGCATCCATTACCATTACCGATGCCAATTCTAATATAATCAACACAGTCGTTCTCAGCATACCATCTATATGTCTGGGGATTGGCAATATTACCTACCATGATAACGACATCAGGTCTGAGTCTTTTAAGTTCTCTGGCATAGTCAACGATTCTCTGCATGTGACCGTTTGCAACGTCAATAAGGATGTGTTGATTTACATTGAATGCCTTGAAATTGTCTTTGTAAAAGAAATCCCAATCCTCGAATCCTATGCTGATAAAAACACCTGCCGGGATTGTATGATATTCGGTTCGGGGAGTTGTTCTGGGAAGTGTGACTTGAACCCCGTTATTCAAGAACTCAAACATGTTCTTGGTATTCACCACAGTATCCATTGGTGCTGTAAATAATGGTAATGTGTTGGGTAAGTCTATGTCTTGGTATCTGCTTGTGATGTGAGTTTTTACTGTAGGGACAACAAGGATGTCGTCAAAATCGAAAGTTTCTTTAATCTCAGTCATGTTGTATTGTGTAAAAAGAAGTGTGTGTTTCGTATTAAAAAATAAAGTGACGGTTGGTTGAGTTTTAAGTTTTTATTCTTAAGTCTTTAGTCAATGAATACAAGAATCTTGAACATTCACATCTCTATCATGAACCATATGTCAGTAAATCAAATTACTTTAAAACACTCAACGACACACTTCCGTATTATTCGGGTTTCCCCGTCTCTTCAATTATTGGTTCTTCCCAAGGAATGTCGGTTGTGTAGTTATACACATCGATTTCTTCTTGGAGAGCATCTACCTTTTTCTGAAATTCAGTCACCCTTTCCTCCACTTCACCTTCTGTGATATGCACCTTATAGGTTTTAACATTATCTTGGCTATAACCAACTAATTTACTTCCGTTGTCAGTAGGTACTGTATTCCAGAAAGCGATAAGTGCTTTGTGTTCGGAAAGCAGGTAAATTTTGCTCTGAATTTCTTGGTTCGCCTCATTTATAGCAAATTTTAAGCCAATGAGTTGATTTACCTTTTCAGTCAGCAAGTCAACGGCTTTCATCGTACTGAACATTTCAGCATTGATGTCACCTTCAAGATAGGAATTTTTTTCCTGAATTTGTTTCTTTAGTTTGGCGATTTCACCAACTAAATTCTTCCTTAATTTTAATGCTTTATGTAGTTTCATTTTTATCAATAAATTTAGAATACAATATTAATGAATTATTTCGAGTAATGCAATGGTTTTTCAAATATTTGTTTTAATTCTGAAATCCACAGACCAGCCAAGTGGCATGAATGCGGGTTGCATTGTTTCAATAAAATGTCTTCTCCATACCTTAACGAAGTTTTCAATTTTTTCTTCGGTGTCGAGTAGTTGAACTACATGATATCCGTGGTCGTACTGTTGACGATTAGAGTTTTTATATTCATACATAATATTTCCATGTTCTTCTTTCAGCAACAAATACATTTTATACAACTGAATATAATTGTAACTACAAACAGTTTCAATTGGAATTCCGGTTCCATCTGAAATTTGTTGAAGCTTTTCCAATCGTATTTCACGAGAAACTTTTTTATATGTTTTAAATATCGAATGAATTGTATTTAACAGAATCGCATTATCTCTTCCAACTTCACGCAATTTACTCGTGTACTCCATATTGAATTCATTGATGGTCCTCACCCCAAACTCTTCAGCAATCACATCCTTGTATTTGGTTGCTTTTACCTCATATTCTGAATGTTTTTCATGTTGAATCAGTACGACATCATGATGATTCTTCGATTTATATTTTTCCGGGAAATACGTTCTATAGCAATAAGGCACGATATGGTGACGCTGTAGAGCTTCAGCACTACCAGTAACCACACAGATGGCTTCCCTGACACTCTTACCGAAGATTTCGTTGGTTTCAAAACCATTTCCCTTGGGTTCGAATGTCAGTTTAATTTTGCCATCATCCATGCGCTTGGCTAATTTCCTTGTGAGATACCAACTGGCTTTCTTTTCGCCACACGTAAACATATGTGTTCCATTCGGATGATAGACCTCCCAATTTTCTGCATTGAGATTCTTACTTCCGACCTTCAATATGTTATTACGAATTTTAGCTTTACTTGTATTACCCATTATATGTATTCATAAATGCATCTTTAATCTCATTAAAACTTGCTTTCAGAATAAAAATGTCATATCCGTCTCCCAGAGATTCCTTGAACTTAGTCATCGCATGTCCCAATTGCTTTCCCTGTAGGTCGGGCAACCAAGACATTACCAAGTCACCATTAAATTTTTGTGACATGATTTTGTTATCTCTGTCTATCGACCTCAAGTCATTCAATTGACCCCACAGGTCTGCCTCATGGAATGCTTCGTCAATCATCGGCAGATATAGTTCCTTTTCTTTATGGAAATCATATCTGGTGTCGATGTTATTATCCTTCAAGTATTTCAGGAAAACATGATATGAACCACGCTTACGATTTCTTTTCTTATCGATGCTCTTGAGGTTATCCATTTGGAAGATTTCTGCATCGAAGTACTTGCAATCAATAGCGAACTTCAAAATATCTTCCAGAGTTTCAAATCCCTGAAGGTATCGTTGATAATCGTAACCACCGAAATCATAAATCCTTTCGGCATCGTTGGTCAATAAAATGTTCTTTGCAAGCCTTCCATTGAAGTTCCTGAACTTGTAGAACAACCCATCCCATCCATATGACAAGCCAAATTTATGGAATGTCTTACCCATGATATTTCCAAGTGGGTCATAAGAATAATAGACTTTAGCGGTTTCCCATTTACTTTCCCTAATTGGAATGAAGTCAATCTGAAAGTTTTGGTAGTCGAATGAATACACGCCACCATTGTTATGAATGGCTCGTGGGTCAAACGCTATCCTAATATATTCTTTCAGGTCGATTCTCTCATTATGGAACCTATCACCGATTTTAATTAACAAATCCAAATCCCCGTGGTCAGCTTTGGTATGATAGCAGGTAACAACTGCGGTTTCAACTGGAAACTCGAAATCGAATTGGATGTGTTCTTGAATCTCCCTGCCAATACGCAGGAATTCTTCAGTATTTTTCCTTTCGGTAGTTATACCGTACTTATTTAACGCTTTACCGCCCATTTTGTTTCCTTTTTACAATTATACGAAAACAAATCGGATTTCATGCAGTTTTTTAGAAAATCTTGTAAGAAATAATGTTCTCTACAATGTCGGTATCGGAAAAAGACCAATTACCTATTTCTTCGTTTTCGTCCAGAAGGTCTTGTAATTTTTCGAAGTCCTCTCGGTAGGCTTCCAGTAATAATTCTTCAACACTCATTGCTTCGAAATTAAATGGATTGTCATCGTCTTCATTGAAATTATCTATTTCTTCTGCGTCTTCATCAAGGTTGTATGACCAAACAATACAGTTTCCTTGTAATAAATATTCACCATTAAGTTCTTCGGGAATATATTCGTCCTGTATTTCTTCGAACAATTCATTGATATTCATATATTTATCTATTTATGTTATTGTAATTTTAACCATAAATAGGGAAAAGTTGTTGAAAAGTCAGAATTGGTGTGAAATTTATCTGTAATCAGCCATTTTGTATCTTCCTGATATCGCACTTTTGGTGTCATACCCACCTGTTTCTTCATCAGGAATTTCATAACCACTTAAATTACTAAGTGCAGATGAACCACCTTGAACAAACCAAGAAGCTAAATCACTGCGTTGATGTACGACATTTAATATGCTGTCAATTAAAGGTACTTTTTTTTCTGGATTTTGTTCACCATATAATTTGGCTGTCTGGGTCATAATTGCTGGAAGACCAAAATCACTTAAATAAATATGTCCTGATTGTGGGTCAACAAGATAATATTCAAAAAATTGGTCTTTCATTTTTTCGTATAATATCTCTCTGATTTTATTCCTATCAGTTTCTTCAATATCATTAAATTGTTCTTGTATAAAGGGATGAACTTGTACTCTACAAGGTTCGGGGTCAACAACCCTTTCCTTTTCCTTATAACCCTGTTCTGGGTTATTATAAGGAATTTCCAATTGACTTGTATCTACTTTTTCTTGTGTTAATAAACAATTTAATTGTTCATTAACAAAAACCCCAATATTATCTTCAATTGCTTCTTCATCACCCCCTTGAGTGTGCCCTGCCAATGCAGTAATTACATCGATTTTTAATGCATTTCTAATAACAATTCTTTCAACTAATTCCAGACTTTTCACATCTCGAACCGTACCCATTTTCATATAATCTTCCCAAACCTTTTTTAGTCTGGCGAAAGGCACTACTTGCCAAGCAATCTTTTTTGTAAAGTCCTCATTGTTGTGCCAAAGAAAGTCTTCGAAAATTTCTTGTTTGATGTTGTCTTCGGCATCATACATTGCATAAGCATCTTCATCATTTTCACTAAGAAATGCAACAACTTCTTCAGTAATTATTTTATGAATTGATTTCATTAATAATAAATACAAAAAAAGCCAGAAAATTTCTGGCTTTTAGATTTCAACTAAGAAAGGATTGTTGACACATTGATAGTCACCATCTAAATTAGAGGCGTTGATGAATTTAGTGTTCTCAAGAATTTTCATACCATAACCTTCATGGATGTGTCCGAAACAATGAATCTTCGGCTTAATTCTCTCCATAACTTCCATATAAAGACTTGGTGAACCATGATGTTCACCCTGCCAAGGCACAAGGTCACCAATCCCGTAAGGTGGACTATGTGTAATTAATACATCAGTATCACCGGGAATCGCTGCCCAATGTTGTGCCATTTTAGCTTCACTGCGATTAAATGCCCAATTACAGAATATTTTCTGTACCGGAGTTCCATAGAACTTCACACCATCAATAATCAGTTCTTCGTCTTCCAAATAAGCTACGTTTTCAGGTACAAGTGTTTTGGCGAGAGCAGGATTTTTTTCGAAAATCCAATCATGGTTTCCTGCAATCGCAATCTTGTGTTTAAATTGGTCTTGACTGCTGAACCACTCGAAGAATTGTGTCATAGCTCCGCTACCACCGTTACCCGTCATATCACCGCAGTGAATGAGGACATCGGCTCCATAAGTTTTTAAACTAAGAAACTTATGCTTCATATGTGTATCTGATATGATGCAAATTTTCATTCTTTGTAATCTTCAATATAAATATAATGCGCTATCCTTAACTCACAGATTAAGTTATTAATGCTTATCTCGATATCAGTAAATACTTTTGAACTAAAAAGATATTCGATTAGGTCTTTCGAATAATAATTCATTTCAAACCTATAGTGGGTATCAGCAACATTATACCATGTTGCATCAACATCGAGAGTAAATTTATCACCACTGCGTACTACTGTGTTAGGTAGCTGTGCAAATTTAATGATTATATCATCACCGACATTATGTTTTTCAAGAAAAACAATAAATTCTTCTTTAGTATATGTTTGGGGATGTACGCTCATTATTTGTTTCGGTAGGCTACGTCATAACGACCCGGATAGTCTGGATTCTCGGTCATTACACCAACAAGATATTTATTTCTATCTAAACTCGTTACATATATTTTTGTTGCAGCAGTGAGATAGTTGATAGTATCACTGCTTTCTACTTCAATCATTTGAACATGACTAACATATGGGTCATCAAAAACTGGCGTAAAAACAACATCACTCTCTCGTCTTACACCAATGAAGGGTTTTTCGTTCTTCGCTTGTTCTGCTTGCATTGCAACATTTTGTTTTTTTTCCAGTGCGTTGATTTCCAGCATTCTTTTCAACATATCTTTATTTTCTTGCCCGAAATCTATAATCAATTCAAGTTGTTTCCCATTATATTCTTGGTAGTCGTTAAACAAAATAACACCGTCAGAATATACTTTATCAATTCTGGCATTTGTTGCATCAAAATTTAATTGATTTTCGGCTTTTATTTCGGTGAGGGTGTTGCCTTGTTTCAGCAATTCGGCTTCCATTCCATCCAATCTATTCAGATGACCCATCTTGATTTGACCGAAAACAAATGCTGCACCAATCAATGTACCACCAATCCTCAAAACCCATTTTAAAATCAGTTTTGTTTTATTCGGCTTAACATCAATTTCTTCAACTATATCATTTAAAATATTTCCCATTGTTTTCGTTTCTTGCTAACATAAATACTACGGAACTAATATTAGTCCCGGTAAAATAGCAAAAAACAAGCCAATTTAATGTGATAGTAATGGTAAGTCTTTCAATGAGTTAAGGCGCATATGACCAACATCATACCTCAGATTCCAAGGTGCTGAATATAAGTAGGTAAAAATACCTTCCTTGTTTAATTCAACAAAGTTGTCATAGAAATCATCAATAAAGATTTCAATACCAGCCTCTTTCATAACTTTGACTTTACTTGTCCCTGTGGGTACTGTGAGTACCTTCTTTTTAGGGAAACCATTTTTATCGAGCCATTCTTCTGTGATTTTGGTATCCACTGGTCGTGCAGTCACATAACACTTGGGTTCAAACGGCAGGTCTTCTGGTTTGATAAGTGGTTCGATGTTCAGATAAAAATCATCCAGTGTCCCAGCTTCTCTCATATCATCAAACCTTTTCATGATGTCCCTATCGAAAAAATATGAATTGGGATTCACTTCGATTTCGGGATAAACGGCATTCCAAGCACCTGTGAAGTTAGCAATGATACCATCGATATCCAGACCAATTGCTGGTTGTAGAAGGAATCTTTTGGGTCTGTCATCGCCTTGTGGGAATGTGTAATAAAAAGCATTCAAGAAATGTACATTACATGCTGCATGTGCGATGTGTAGTCTCCCTGATTCCGGGTCACGGTCTTCACCAGCTTCGATAGCAGCAATATGTCTCTTAAGACTTGCCAGCACACTGGTCCAAGTCAAACCATTTTCCCAATTACGGGCAAAATATTTAGCTGCACCGTCAGTAAGTACTTCTACCATATCACGATGCGCACGTGGTTCAACCAAATCATATCGGAGTTTCCCCTGATTGAATCGGAGTCCAGTACCCACACCAGTTGTTGCTGTGGTATCTTTTCCTTCCTTACTTAACCTCTGAAGGTCTTTGGCATTTCCGCTTTGTTTTTCTTTTTTATCATCCTTTTCCATTATAGCATCCTTTACTAAATCCGTTTCTTTTCCCATTATGTTTCTGTTTTTTATTTTTGAAATATTTTTACACCAAAAAGTTCTTCAAGTTCTTTGAATGGTGCTTCATAGGTTTTGTTTTCAGTGTCTATTTTTTCATCAATAGAATATACTTCGAGTTCAGTATCTTCCATTTGGTAGTCTTCCTTGGTTTGGATTATTTCTTCGTCACTCTTTTCTTTGATTGATGTGACATAGGTGAAGATGGCACGTAGATAACCCGGTTGTAGGTCTGGGTGCGATACAATTCTCAGCGAACCATATGGTTTGTCGTCATCTTCATTTCTAAGTACCCAACGTGCATCAACTCGGAGTTCTGTGACAAACCCTTTGAGTCTATCCCAATATGTATTCTCAAGATTTACGTTCATTACTGTCCGTTCAATAATTCATCAGGGATTTCACGTTCCGGGCAACCATGAAGTTCAAGACAACGCACAGCGAGTGCAGCTACCTTCCTGACATGTGCCAGTGCTTCTTCAGTGTCGAGTTTGTAAACTTCATTTTTGGCAGCAGTAACATGATATTCGATGTAATTAATCCACTCTGCTGGTGGTTTTTCTTCATCAGGTGTACCATCGGCTGTTCTACGGGTACTCCAACGTAGGTCTTGATAATCTCTTTCGGTATCAAGACATTTATAAACTTCTGTTCTTTCCATTTTAATTCCGTTATTTAAATTATATCCATTATTTAATGTGTTGTTCAATATGTTAAGTAATTTATTAAAACCATCACACCCTTCGTCTTCAATAAGGTGAATAATATCATGGATGTCTTTAAAAATTATTGTCCCTTCAATGGTTTTTGTTTTATCCACCCTTTTGAGTTCATAACCATTTTTTAAAGAGTTTTCTAATCCAACTATCAGGAATTCAGGAGTGAGTGGTTCATACATATCCACAATGGGATAGTCAGCAGTTTTAATACGTTCTTCACGTTGTTCTTTTGTTTCATACCAATCAATATCAAACTCCAGTGTTCGGATTAACATATCCAAATCAGTCCAGAAATGGCTGTTTGGTTCTACGTGTGAGTAATTAATTCGTTCCATTATCTATTTGCTTTACGACTGGCTTTCGTCAATTTATTCTTACGCTTACGCTTTTGTTTGTATTTACTGCCGTATGGATTCGTGGTTTTGTTTCCTTGCTGGTTGATTGGATTGAAGACCTTCCGTGATTCTTTTAACTCATGAACAATAATTTCACGTTTTTCTTCATCAGTCAGTTCTCTGGTTTCAACATCACCAGTTTCGGGATTCAGAATCTTAAAGAATTCAACATCTTCGTCTTGACCTTCTTCCTTCGGAATTGTTTTAACGTAGAACGTGGGTGTTATTTTGGTGTAGGTCTTCTTATCTAAATCATCTTCTTCCTGAAGCTTTTCAATAATTTCTATCTGTTCTTCCGCAGTTAGAGTTTCTTTGGCGATATCTGTTTGTACGACTTCAGTGACTGATGGTATTGAAATGTCTGCTGGATTTATTTGTGGGAATTCATCGATTCTACCTTCTTCTTCAACCTTGGGTGTGAAGATTACTTTCTTTTCTTCATCTGACATATTACTATATTTCTTAATGTCGTCCGCAGTCAATACAACTTCAGGATATACAACCCATTCGTTCTTCTTTTTTGACTTGGACATAAAGTTATTTTGCGTAAAACTACATAATCTGTAGTAGATATGCAAGAAAAAATAAAAAAAGGGGAATGTTGCCACTCCCCTCCTTTATTGATTTTACTTTTTGTAATAATCACCCTTTTCTTCTTTGTATTCAGCATACAACTTGATGGCGATATCACGAGCCTTCACATATTTCTTACGAGCTTCCTTGATTTTTAATTCCTTCTCGGAATAATTAAAACGAAGATGCCC
>Ga0307377_10008783_pt1 | contig 10200 bp, 7 predicted proteins | sample TR3MG_FD_202535 | JGI IMG/M metagenome (GOLD analysis project Ga0307377, IMG submission 202535) | Soil microbial communities from Risofladan, Vaasa, Finland - TR-3 | ecosystem: Environmental > Terrestrial > Soil > Coastal area > Acid sulfate soil | place: Finland: Risofladan, Vaasa | collected... | reverse complement strand
GAATCCAGACAAAAATTGAAAAATCTCATTCGTAAAACTAAATCACGAATCTCATCAGAATGAACACAAGCGAAAAAGTCAATTTTTATGCTTAATTTTAAGTTTATGAATTAATCAGGCTAATAAAATAATTTACAAAAAGAGAAGTAATTCTTTAATCCTTATTCCCTGCAAGGTTCCCAGACCTATATTCTTATTTTAAAATAGAAACATATATGTCAATTATTAATGTATTGATGATTTAATATATTGATATTTAGTGTTATGGGATATTATGGTGTAGATAATTTTAATATTAGGTTTTCTGAAAATCCGATATTATATTTGTGTTATGCAACGGTGCCAAAAAGAGTAGTTACTTTGGGTGGCTTCGAAAATAGAAACATGACAGTTCGATATAGGAGAACCAGTAAACTTTAGATGACATATAATTCATTATAATTGGTCAGATTCTTTAATAATAAAAAAAGGTAATTAAATACTAATTTAAATTGTACTCAAATGAAAAAAATTCTTGCTTTGATGCTCGTGGTTGTCTGCTTGCAAAGTTACGGAGCGCAAAAAGACAAAAAAACCGATTCCGATCAAAGAGCCAGGCGTGGCTGGTATACTCTTTTTGATGGGAAGACCCTTAATAATTGGAAATTTAGTGAAAAAGAAGGAACATTCTCTATTGAGGATGGTGCAATTAAGGTGGCTGGTCCCCGAAGCCATTTATATTATGATGGTCCTGTAGAAAATCACGTTTTTAAGAACTTTGAATTAAAGTGTGATATCATGACTAAACCCGGTTCAAACTCCGGTGTTTATTTCAGTACAGAATATCAGGATGTTGGATTCCCTGACAAAGGCTATGAGGTACAGGTTAATAACTCGCATACCGATTGGAAGAGATCCGGTGGATTGTATGACGTTCAGGACATCAAGGAAGTCTATGTAAAAGATAATGAATGGTATACAATGGATATTACAGTTATTGACAAGCACATTGTTATCAAGCTAAATGATAAGATTGTTGTTGATTTTGTTGAACCGGAAAATCCTAATTACAGGGGACATCCTCAACGCAAAATAGCACCGGGTACTTTTGCTCTTCAGGGTCATGATCCCAAGAGTGTGGTATATTTTAAGAATATTATGGTTAAACCACTTCCATAAATAATAACAAAACTATTTGGATAATAATGGTGGACTATGTCGAAAGATGGTCCACCATTTTTATATAAAAAGAATTTTTTCTTCTCATCCCTATTATTTCATATCTACGACAGCCAGGACCATTATCTGTTGTAGGGTTAAAATAGTATTTTTACATTGGGGATACAACTTAAAGATAAACATCATAAATTAAATATAACCATGGGAACAAGTACAATCTCGAAATTGATAGTAAATGTAGTATTTTATATTTTTTTGACCACCCTGGTATCTTGTACCACCAGGGAAGAAACTGTTAAAGAGGTGATGGATAAAACTATTTCCACTTTATATATGACTATGAATGAGAAAGAGTTGTCAGAATTGGATTATGAGAAAGTATTCTCATTGTTTTCTGAAAAAGATAAAGAAGTGCTATCTAATCGACACTGGGTATTTGATGTAAACGTTCCCGTAGTTGTATCTGTAATGAGAAGCACCAAACAGGAGATTGTGCCATTTTGGCTACCAGCGAGTGGTTTTATTAAAACAGATATGGTGATGAAGAATGAACAGACAGTATATGAAGTATGGCAGAAGTCCTTTGGAGCCGGTACTGTTGGTTTGGGCATTAATGGGTTTGAATATTACACACTTCACTACTTTGTTTCAGTTGCCCCAAAGAATGAAAATGATCAAGTGGAACTCAGTAATTTCTTTCCTGAAAATCAATATGTTGGCATTTTAAAAGATGGAGCTTTTACATATCATGATTGGACAGAACTTGTTTTAATGGATGTGCCGGAAGCAATGAAAGGACAAAAATTATTAACAACTGTCAGGGGTAGGGGAGTTGAGACCCACTTAATTGATGCATTCCGAAAAACTAATTATCCCTCATCACATACTCCCGATCAGATCATTTTAACCTGGAGCTCCGATCCTTCAACAGGAATTGATATACAATGGCGCACTGATACTACTGTTGTAAATGGAATTGTCAGATACAGGGAAAAGGGAGATTCCCAGGAGTTTTCCATTAATGCGGAAAGAAGCAGAATAGAAGATCGTGTTTTAATGAACGATCGTTACATTTATCATTTTACAGCACAACTTAGGGATTTAAAACCTGGAACCAATTATGAATATCAAATTGTTCCGCAAACAATTTGGTACGGGAATCATACTTTTTCAACTCCTGCTGTTGATGATCAGTTTTCTTTCATCTGGTTTGGCGATACTCATCATTCCCCAACATTCGAAGAACTAATTAATTTAGCAGAAAAGACACACCCTGATGCAGCTTTTTATTCGATTGCGGGAGATTTGATCAGCGATGGCTTGTATCGAGATCAATGGGATGATTTATTCGAATTTTCTAAAGATGTTATCTGCCATAAACCACTAATGTCAGTAATTGGGAATCATGATAACAGAAGTGGTCTGGGAGCATTAATGTATAGGGAGCTTTTTAGTTACCCAAAAAACGGGCCGCAGGGTATTGAAAAAGAACATACCTATTCCTTCAGATACAAAAACGCATTGTTCCTGATGATCGACGTTACATCTCCTGTTGAAGTGCAAACTTCATGGATAGAAGAGCAACTTGCCAATTCAGATGCTACCTGGAAATTTGCTATGTTCCATTTTCCTCCTTATAATAGGTCAGAGCCATATTTGAGTGTTCAGGAAGCCTGGGTGCCACTTTTCGATAAATACCATGTTGACATGGTAATGGCAGGTCATGTACACTACTACATGCGTTCAAAACCAATGAAAGGGGGACAGGTTGTTTCTTCCTACAATGATGGGACGGCTTATATTATCTCTATAGGGATTCCAACTCGGGATCGACAGGTTACCGCAGAAGCATATGAAGCGGCAATTTATACAGGAGGTAATCTTTACCAGTATGTGCAAATTAATGGAAATGAACTGAAATTCATTTCAGTCAATTCTGAGAATAAGGTAATAGACTCATTCAATGTCAAAAAATAATTTTCTGTAATTTGTATTTATTATGCTTATTAGAATATTCTGAATATATATAAATTGATAAAATATTCAATATGAAGAAAATAAGTAATTCAGTAACAGCAGTTCTTTTGATAAATATATTCAGTTTTGTTTTTATCCTTTTTATTAGCAGTAGCTTGTTGGCTCAAAAAGTGAATAAATTTCCAAAAAAAACTGATCCGCTTTACACAAAAATAGCTCTGTTTGATAAGTTAATGTTTGGAAACCATTGGAACGAAGGAGCTATAATGCAATACGTTATTTTTCCACCTGCCGGACTGGATCGGCCAATTGTAGGTCCTCAGGCAGATTGTTTGGATCCCACATCGGAAATGCTTGTTGCCTATTCATATAAATATGCCATCACGAAAGATCCTAACGACAGACTCATGGCCAATCAGATTTTTGAGGCAATATTAAAACTTGAAAAAGTTACAGGTGTTCCTGGACTTATGGCACGAAGTTTTAATAAAACCGATAAACCTCTATGGCATGAAAAAGCTTTATGGTACCACGAATGGCACGAGTCATCATCTATGCCAGGCTACAGATGGCTGGGTGACTTAAGTATTGATAAATTCACATCTGTTATTTCCAGTGTTGGGATCTACTGGGAAATCTGTGCGAATGAGGTCTATAAACAAAAAGCAGCAGACCTTCTGGATCGTTTCCTGGGACGAATTATTGACAATAATTTCAAACTGACCGATCTGGATGGCAAAATGACCTTATGGGGTAACTTATGCCCTGATTTGCCTCATCAACCACTCAATTCACTGCTGATGCTGATGGGACTTAAAGTCACCCATTGCATAACAGGCAAAGAGCGCTACAACGCTGCTTATCACATGCTTATCGATCGCTATCATTACGATGATGATCAGATTAATTCTAAAGTACTTTTTCCTGAGGAATATAGAAATGTTGGTGACGATTATCATGCTGCCAGAGCTTTATTTATGATAATGCGCTATGAGGATGATCGTTCATTACTGATCAAGTATAGAATGAATTTAAATCGTCACTGGTACGATTGGCAGAATATGGAATTTACATTTGAGAGCAGTATCTGGTTTATTATGGTTTATCAGGCGCTTACCGGAGAGAATGTTCTGACGGCTGAACATGAAGAGGTCATAAAAGATATGTGGGGTTTTGACAGGGAGAAAAAGGAATTCAAAATATCTCAGGCAGATGGTAGCTTTAAGATGATAGAATCGGAATATGAGCAGACTGCTGCAGCCATGATACGAAACTATTGGTTTGGGAGGTATTATGGTTTTATTGATCCAACATGGTAAGAAAGGAGGTAATAAAGTGAAAACATCTTTAATTTCATTGATTTTTTGTATTAACCTGGCTGTTATGAGTGCACAGGAGACCAGGCAACCTGTAGCTCATGAAGGGATGGTATATGTGCCAGCTGGGAGTTTTATTATGGGCAGTGAATATGGTGATCCTGATGAAAGACCTCAGCATATTGCTGTTACAGAAGCATTTTTTATTGACAAATATGAGGTGAGTAATATTGAATTCGCACAATTCGATCCTGATTTTGAATTTCTACAAGGGAAAGAAAAAAATTCAGCAATTGTAACATGGACCCAGGCGAATGCATATGCAAAATGGTTGGGCAAACGGTTACCATCAGAAAAAGAGTGGGAAAAAGCTGCCCGTGGAACTGATGGTCGCATATTCCCCTGGGGCAATACCTATGATATTACTTATGTAGTATGGTCTCAAAAATACTCTCATGGTGGATCAGTTGCAAAGCCTGAAAGCCCTTATGGATGTTATGATATGGCTGGTAGCGTATGGGAATGGACTGCTGATTGGTATCATCCTTATCCTGGTAACAATATTCCAATGGAACAATATGGTGAAAAATACAAAGTGATGCGTGGAGGTTCAAATTTTAATAACTATTCATTTCTTCGTACAACTCAACGCTATTATTTACTTTCTGATGAAATAAGTCGTTACTTTGTTGGGTTTAGATGTGTAAAGGATATTGAATAAAATAAAAATTCCGGCAGGTTTCGGAATAGGTCAGTATACATACCCATGCCTCCCGGCTGGCAGGCGCTATGGCCGTAAAGAGCTTATAAACATAACCTTAGCTTTGTACGCCTTGCAATAACTTTCCGTATAATAAGGAATATTAAAAAAGCCTCTTTTTTATTGCAATTACATTTTGTCAACTTTAAAAAGCCATTTTCCTTTTGATAGATTTTCAGATTGGGCAGTAACTGTTATTTCCCCTGTTCCACCGGTTGATTGTACCAGTATAACAGCCTCACCATCTGAGGTGGTGACATTCATGTTTTTCCCAATCCCCACTAACTTACCCGGGCCTGAGATGTGGAAAGAAACAGTTTTGCCATTTTGTGGTACCGGATTACCTGATTCATCTACAATTTGAACAGATACAGGTATTGCATCGTAACCATCGTTTTTTAAATTATTATCTGAAGGCTTAAATTTTAAAGCAACAGCTTTTCCTGGAGTATAAAGAATATGTTCAACCCTGGATTTCCCTTTTCTGCCTGTTGCTTTTAATACTCCTGGCTGATATGTTACTTTCCAAACGTTTTCACCGGATTTGGGAATCTCCTTATTATTGAGGTAAAGGTGAACCTCTTCGCAGTTATTCCAAACCCTGATTTCTCTCTCTTTTCCTTCTTCCCCTGGCCAGAACCAATGGCCAGCAATGCGTATAAAAGGATCATTGCCCCATCTTGCTTTCAACATCCAGGCTGTCTCTTTATATCTTCTATATACATCAACAACACCAGATGTCTGGATAGGCCATACAGGTTTGTATTCTGTTCCATAATCATGGAAACACCAGATGCATACTCCTGCCAACCAGGAACGGTTATCCATATAATCGAGGTCGGCTTTTATTTTATCCGAGGATTTTAATTGGCTTTCCAAATTCCCAATGATACTGTTATCTCCATTGGAACATTCCAGGTTTATCAACTTCAATTGCGGATAGTCCATATGCAACTGATCATATTGGTCAAGTATATAGTTTAATCCTGCAACCTCAGGTATGAAAATGGTGCCTTCCTTTATTCCAACGTCGATATGATTTTCAGCATAACAGGTTTGCCTTGTTGGATCAGTTGCATGAGCTGTTATTTTTAGTTTTTCAAACATCTTCTCAGATCGGCCTTCATTCATCATCCCCCACAGGATTATAGATGGATGGTTTCGATCACGACGGATCATTGCTTTCAACATATTATCCATATTTTGAATAAATTCATCTCCCCCAATGTGCTGCCATGAGGCAACTTCTTCGTAAACCAGAAGACCGAGGCTGTCGCAGGCATTTAAAAAACTTTCATGTTGAGGATAGTGGGAACAACGAACAAAGTTTGCTCCTAAATCTTTCATTATTGCTGCATCTTCAATTTGCAGTCTGACGGGAACTGCGTTTCCAAGTCCCGGATAGCATTGATGACGGTTCAGCCCTCGAAGTTTTATTGGTTTATTATTAAGGAAATAACCCTTTTCAGGATCAAAACGGGAAGTTCTGAAGCCTATTTTAAAAGAAAGTGTGTCTATTTTTTCTTCATTTTTGTACAGATCTGCCTCAAGTTTATATAAGTAAGGTGATTCAGGAGACCACAATTTTGCATTGGGAATATTAGCTGCCAAATCGCTGAGAACAACTGCCAACCCGGATGGAATAATTGTTTTCTGAGAGAAGGCACTTACAAGTTTATCGCCATCCATAATCCGGCACCTGATTTCGACAGGATCATTTGCTAGATTCTCATTGAAAACAGTTGCATGAATCTTAATTTGCGAAACTTTTTCTTCAACAACCGGGGTTGTGACAATAAATTCATCTTTAATGAAATGTATTGGAGGAAGACTTATTAATGAGACCTCCCTGTAAATTCCCCCATAGACGTTGTAATCCATGCGCCAGCGTCCTGGAGGAATCTCATCATCATGCAGGTTCTGAACCCTGACAGCAATCAGGTTATCACTGTTCCACCTTATATCATCTGTAATATCAATTTCAACAGGAACATATCCAAGAGTTGTTCTTCCGTAATATTTTTCGTTAACCCATATTTCTGATACATTGCCTATTGCTCCGAAATTAATTTTCACTATCCTTCCCTTTTCGGTGACAGGTACTTTGAAATGTTTCCGGTACCAAACAAATCCTCTATAGTATCCCTGTACAGGATCAAAAGTATCATCAGCATTATAGGTGTGAGGAGTCTGAACATGCACCCAGCCTGCATCATTCCAAGCAATATGGGAGGCGTTGTTGAGTCCGACCCAGTCATCCTGCTCAAATAACCAGTCATTGTTGAAATCAATTATTTTACGGCCATTTTCTGAATATCCCAAATTGGAAATCAGAGATATAACTGTGATTACACAGAATATCTTTTTTGCATATTTTCTCATTGGTATTTTTTAGATGTTTTATCGCATAACTCTATGAAATCTATAACTTTACTATCAGGAGTACCTGATTCTATATCAGCAGCAACTATATCGCAGGGCCCATAATCTTTAGCAATCTGCTCAAGATCTGACTGAAATTCCCTGTGCGATTTATTGGCAATATCCATAGGGGTGTACATTATAGCACGTCGTGGTTCGGGGAACAGAGCACGGGCTTTCTCAAGATCGGAATCAATACCCATGTCAATATAAGCAACTCCTGGTACTTCTTTATAATGATCAAGATAAGGAGAGGCACTCCAGGCACAGTTATGGATTCCAATAACTTCGAATGATTGAGCAATTCTTTTATCGAAAGGCAATAAGAATTCCCTATATAATTGGGGATCTACCATGTTGACAAGGCAGTTGCTGATGGTGAAAAACGAAAGTATATCATCGTAACTTTTTTGCTTGTTATGTAACCTTTTTGCCGCCTCAATCATTGTTGTACAGACACAATCGAACAAATGCTTTGTCCTTTCCGGGGCCAAATACATATCCATAAAAATATCCTGACCGCGAAGCCGCTGGGCATTATTCAGAATACCCTGCCAATTCATAAATCCGACAATTTTATTTTCATGTTCACCAATCCAGTCAACCTGTTCCATTAACGAAAGAAAAAAGTTGTTTTGGTCGAGATCCGGTGGTGTCAGTTTTTCTGTCTCCTCCTCAGAGAGATATTGATGTTCTGAGGTTGGCCATTGTTCATCATCATACTTAATTGGGATGCCATAAATTGCAGCGATTACTGAGGCGCCATAAGTCCCTGTTAATATGTCAATTGAATCTCCATCCATCCTTCCAATAGGAGTAAAAGGAAATCGTATATTTAATTCATTATACATTTCTATCCTGGACTGACGACGGTATACCGGATCACTATGCCATTTTTCCCCAAAATCAATTCCCAGTGCTGTTCTGTACCATTTAGGTGTAAACCCGATTTCCGGTCTCAAAAAGGGGAGATGTCCTGATGCAGGGCGTCGTGTTGCCGGAGCAGCAGGAGCTATATAGCTAATAAGTTGTTTTTTTTTCACCATATTGATTGATGAGGCAATAGATATTTAGTTTGATCTAATTTCATGTTCGAGTTTGATTACAGTATCGATAAGTTTATCTGCAATATTCTCATGTATCTGATCGAAAAGAAGGATCGGATCACGAACATTTGTAGTAGGGTAGAGGCCCTGCCGGTTTAACAGTCGTTTGAAAAAGTGGATAGAGATATCGAGATGCTGATTGGAAAATGCAAGTACCGGCAGAATTTTGTGAAACAGATTAGTTGCCTCAACTTCTTTTCCCAATGCCCAAAGCCTGTAAATCTCTGTGTAAATCCAATGCATACCTGTAGGCATAAACGCATGTACGCCTCGCTTCAGTCCTTCAATCATTTGTGTGACTGCCCAGCCTCCACTAATATTTAGCCGGTTTTCAGTCAGTGAGAGAATTCTTGAATATTTAATTCCTGCCGGAACAATCTCAATCTTAAGGCAGCGGAAGTGTTCAATATTTTCGAACAGATAACAGATCAACTCGTCAGGTAATCCATAACCTGTGGCATCCCAATCCTGCAGCATGATCATATCAACATCGATTTCAGCTAATTTCATGAAATGAGATTTAAATTGCTCATCGTTATGATAAGGAATCTGAAATAGAATATTCCTGCAACCTGAATTTACATAAGATTTTTGAAGTTGAATACTTCTATTTAAATCTGTTTCTCCTGCACCTGCTATTACCGGCACTTCATCATCTACTTCATCCAGGACAGCTTCAACCATTTTTATTCTTTCTCTATCTGATAATTTGTAGACTTCAGAAGCCATTGCCGGTACAAGAAATCCGGTTACACCGGCTTTCATCGCTTCACGTACATTGAGTCTGAGAGCCTGAAAATCAATGGTGTCACTTTGTTTGAAAGGGGTGTTTAATACAGTTACAATTCCTTTAAGTGGAAATAGATCCTTCATAGGTGAAAATCTTATTTCAGGTTTCCGATGTGACGATAATGTTTTATTTCGCCATTTACAGCTTCAAAATCCAGACATCGGTTACCCGTGATTGTTGTCTCCAGTTCAAATGTCCTTCGTTGGGCGTGTCGAATGTTATTTTAAGCTTCCCATCCTTTATCAGCTCTTTCGGAAGAGGGAACTCTTTGAACTGTTCGTATCCTTTTTCATATTTAGTGGGTTTGAGCAGCTCTCCATTTGCACGTAAAAGTGCTTCACCGTACCCTGCAACCCTTATCATATAATCGGCAACCGGATCAAGCTCGTTGTACTGCAAAACTGGCGAAAACTGAAACAATTGAGTAGATAAACGTTTTCTGCTTAAACCGTTATTTTCCCATAGAAATCCGATAGCATCATCGGTTACGGAAATTACATGTTTGGCATCGGCACTAGAGATATTGTCGTAGAAACTTCCTTCTCCAGGATTCTCGTAACTTCTGATTAACTCCAGTACGGCAAGTTTTTCTTTCTCAGATTTCATTTCCTTTATTTTTTTAAACTCGTCTTCCAGCCACCAGCGGTTATTTAACGGATAATCGATAAAATC
>Ga0307377_10008781_pt1 | contig 10201 bp, 8 predicted proteins | sample TR3MG_FD_202535 | JGI IMG/M metagenome (GOLD analysis project Ga0307377, IMG submission 202535) | Soil microbial communities from Risofladan, Vaasa, Finland - TR-3 | ecosystem: Environmental > Terrestrial > Soil > Coastal area > Acid sulfate soil | place: Finland: Risofladan, Vaasa | collected... | reverse complement strand
GAACTTGGTTTACGGAGAGACGGACATACGACCCTTCCTGGCGGTTCGGCTGGACAAGTTGCAGGTCAAGGGGCAGTGAACAAACAAAGCCCTGGCAACCCTAAGAAATTGGTTCCGGTATATCTTGTCGGTGTAGAAACCGGAAAGGCACAAAGAGCATATGTTCCAGAGGGTAGCAATTTCGCAAAGGCGGTTAAGTAATGGACTCTGTTTGTGAACATTTTGAAGGTCGAGTTGTTGATAGGAACGACCCTCTTGGTCTTGGCCGAATCAGGGCAGAGATCCCTCATATCTTTCCTGCTCCATTGTTCTCTGACTGGATTAAACCTTGGGGATTGTTTGATTCGTCCGCTGGTCGCGGAATGTTCATCGTTCCAAAGTTGAATGCCAGTGTTGTGATAATGTTCATGCAAGGCAACGCTACAAAAGCATCTACCTGCCACTACATGTCTGGTCCTTGGGGACGGCCATCAGGCGTCTCTGATGTCCCAAGCGAGAGTGAACTTGGCAACCCGGACATCGCTATTCTCGGGTTTGACGGCTTTGCTTTGGTAATCGACGAGCGAGTAGGGCAGAAGAAAGCAACCCTGCTTGATCGGACTAATAACTCTTCCATCCAGTTTGACATCGAAACCAAAGACATTCTCATAAACTCGATGAATGATCTTAAAAAGACGGTTTTTAGGAATGATGAGTCGACCATTTCTGGCGACGAGACAAAAACCGTTAAAGGCAAGAAAGACACGACCGTAACCGGTGACTCTGATCTCTCTGCTAACAACCGGAACGTCACTACGGTTGCTGATGAAAGCCATACGGTCGGAGGAAATTGGAAGATTACTGTGACCGGTGATGCAGAGATTAAATCGACAGGCAATACAGTTGTAAATGCCGATGGTGACTTGACTTTGGGCGCGTTGGGTAATGTCAATGTCAAGGCTGGAGTCCAAACGGTTCTGACCGCAGATGGTAGCGCGGTGCAAAACCCTACCATTGATGGGCCAAGTTCGGTTAAGATTGGTCGCAATGCGACTCTTGGAGTGGTTTTATCATCGATAAAAACTTGGTTAGACACTCATGTTCATGCGTTCGTTGGAGTTGCTCCGACAGTTCCGGCTACGACTATGCCACCAACGATACCGACGTTACCAATAGACTATTCGACTAAGGCTAAAGCGGAGTAAGAAAGATGGCTGAAGATATTACCTATCCGTGGGTTCTGACTCCAAGGGTGGATGGCGTCGATGACGTTTTGGCCACTGACCACAATCTCCCCGACAATCAGATCGAAGCGTTGACGAATGTGGCTTATCGATTAGTGAATGAGATTGTAGTCGCTGCTGATAAGGCTGAGATCCAGCCGACTGATAGCCTTTATATCTATACGACTAGGATCCTCGACACCTCTAAGAACAACAAGTTTACTATTGGCTGTACGGCCTTAGCGGACTTTACAAATAGGAACGTAGCCGGTCCTGCTGGGACAGGAGTATCCGTTTTTCAACAGCAAATTACAGTGCCATCGCTTTTGCTTATGGGCGCGTCAGTAGTCCCTGCTGCTAAGACTCAGGTGAAAGTTATCGTATGGGAATACTCGGCGACTGAGACTCCCAAAAAGGTTGGCGAAATCGATGTGACAGTGGTCGCACCGTAAGGAGATATCCCTTGGCTCTTGAACATACAATTATGACCCCAGTTCTTGTAACTGGACCGGCAATAGGTTCAGTTTTAAAGATCGAGCAAGGGGGGCATGGCACGATTGAGACAGACCAAAATGTAGTACAGAGTTATTCGGCCTACGGAGGTGCGTTTGATTATCCGTTTACCTGGAATGGTAACGTCTATATGTATCTTGGTAGCGAGGCATCTTATCAATATGGGCTGTGGAAATATAATGCCGCTAAAGATAAATTTTCTATCTCTTCCTATTCTACTGGGGCTTTTTTGCAGATTCCACTTTTTGATCGAATCGGGCTTGTCACAACTTCTGATCAGGGATGGGGAATGAGCCCAGAAGACCGTAGAGGACAAATTGGGACAGCTAGTAGTTTGACCATGTGTGATTATGCGATATCAGGAACAGATGTAGCCTTGGTCTGTCCTGCCCTCGTTCGTCTATACACATGGGCATACCCGTTCACATCTGCTCCGGCTGTAGGCCCAACCCTTGTTTCTACAACCATGAAGAGGGTCGTTGAATGTGCTGGTAAATTTTATATGGTCAATATCAATAGCGGTGGCGGGACTCTTGACCTGTATGAATATGGCGGGGGTGCATTAAACCTCGTTGGAACACCTTCGGCACATGGCTCACTAGCAACTTATGCCCCAGTAACAACATCACAACAAGCGCTGTTTAAGTTCAACGGTAAACTTTTTCTTATGGTTACTGCCACTTCTGTTGGAATACAGATGTTTAGGCTTTTTGAATTCAATATCACTACTGGTGTATCAGTAGAGCAAAATGCTTATCTTCCGTCTGTGTGGACAGCCAATGGTGATAATAGCCAGCGTGTCATGGTGGTCCGAGATTCAATTACACCAAACGAACAAGTATTTTTAATTCACTTCCAACTGAATTCCGGGGGTTGGGAATGTTACGAATTCGTGGAAGGTTCCTTTACTCTGGTTGATTCTGGTGTTCAGACCCTTATGGGTGGTGGCGCAGTTGTTTACGACCCAAACGCTAAAGCAGCACAAATCAAGGCGTCAGCAGATTCAGTTCCTTCCAGTTATGTGCGCGAAGAGATTGAGGTTTTTGATCTTAGAGGCAACGGTTTAGTCGATATCGATCCTCGTTATCGGTGGAACAGTTCTGAATCGCCTCCTTACTCGCAATGCACCGGAAAGTCTCCTAACGATACCGTTACAGGGCTTGCCAGCGTTCCTACGCAAACTTTTCTTTCGGATTTAGACGACGATTTCGCTGACGGGATAATCGACACAGAACTCTGGGAAAATGTCACCTTAGCCTTTAACGCAGTTGACAGAGACTATGGGCATGGTCAACTTAGTTACACCGTTGTGGGAACTATTGCCCATGAGACAGCCGGAGCAATGCGCTTTGGGCGAGCGGGTGATCTCTACGAAACACATCAAGGAGTGGGTGTCAGAAGCAAGTCTCGCGCAAGCGGGGTTTTCGAGATGGACTTCACTCTTGCTGATCCACTTAATCTTCTTGCCTCCGCAGCACCGGCTGGCGTAATGATCGTCATGGTTCGCACAGGTGTAAATACCGGTTACGGTTTCATTGTTTGGAACAATTCTGGGACGCCAAGAGTGCGCGGCATCTACCTTCAAGCAAACGCAAACCTTGTTGCATCAGCCGACTTTGCTTGCATTGACGGCGATGTGGTTCGAATCAATCGCGACATCACAAATGCGTGGACCATCACTCATGATCCAGGTGGGGCGAATAATGATCTAACACCTGCTGGTGGGGCGAACTACTTGGAAGACGTTGAGATCGTTATGGGTTGTAAAAACTCATCTTCGGTCAGTTGGGTTGCTGTTGCTACGCCAATTGGAAGCGAACCGGGGATCTCTAATTTTTCCGCAACTGGTGCTGGATCACCTGGACTTTACCAAGGTGGTGTTAAGCACACTTTCGACTGGGATCACATCACAGATTTAGGTTCAGGCGTTACTGGTTCTGCCGAGTTGTTTGTTGATACACAGAGGACTTAATGTCTTCTACAAATTCATTTTCAGTGGTGGCTGGTCCTGTTGTTCTGATTGTGGCAAAGCCATATGAATCTTTTCAACCGGTTCATGGGTTATTGGTGTCACCGCTTGATTCTACAACCACGGTGGCGGCACGAATCTCGACCTTTGTTCAGCGGGGAACTTCTCAAATTGTCGATGCAACTGGTAAAATCTATGGTCCAGTCGCTACACCAGTTACTCTTGTATCTGCTGAATACTCAACCGTCGATGAAAGCGGTCCTTGGACCGCTCTTGGTATACTCTCATCTGATCCAGCCTACTCGTTTCCGGCTAACGGGACTTTTGCAGGTGCAGCGTTCACGATTCCTGTTACATTCTTGCAACAGGTTAGCGGCAACGTGTGGCTACGTTTGAGGGTTTCTTACTAATGACTGACGTTTATGAAATCAGTGGGCCGTACACTATCACTTACTCAGCCCCTCCGGTTGCGTCGTATATCTCCACGGTGCAGAGAAGCGATAAGACTTATTTGGTTGATATCAGATATTATCTGTCCAAAGACGGCAGTCATCATCGTTACGGGTCTTTCAAATACGGCGCAGAGAAGTATGGTCCTGATGACTTTCAATACAGTTCCGATAGGATTCAGGCGAAATATTCTATCGATAACGGCGACAACTGGCTTGATGCTACTCCGCAACCGTATGACCGCAAACATTCTCCAGACACGGTTTTGATCGATGCCACTCCACAGAATCTCGGTTTTGTATGGAATTCGTTCAGCGATCTCCCAGAAGAGTGGTCTGGAAGCGTTCTTTTCCGGCTTGAATTTACCGGTTCTTCTTCGACGATAATAACTTCTTCAGCCTTTACGGTTAGTAGTGTTGTTTCAGTTTCTACGACGACATTGTTGGCAGAGAGACGACGGGCGTTCCGAGTTGACGACTTCCTCGGAGAAGGACCAATCGTTCCCTGGGTGCGTGGACCAACCGATTTTGGCATGGCTCGCGGCAAGGAACTTATCGCGTCATCAGTCAGATCAATACTCAAGACCAAGGCGGCTACGAATCTTTGGGGTGGTGAACTTGAGTGGGATCCAAGTTTTGGGTCGCTATTCTGGTCCCTTAAACACTCTCTTGCCGACGAAATGACTATTGAACGGGCGGCAGGATTTGCCGAAATCGCTCTTAATCAAGAGCCAAGGCTTGAGTTAGTGGAAGTTACGCCATATTATGAAGTCCGTGATGGCAGTTCCGTGCTGTTCGTTACGATCAAATACGCTTTCGCTTACACGGACAACCCCTCTAACAGGGTAGTTTTAAGCAATCTTGAGACCTTGACCATCGAGGTTTAACAATGCCAATTCAAACGTTGACAACCAGGGCCATCGAGTTCACCTCGAAAGACTTTGAGTCTTGGGTTGAAGAACTTCGGACGAAGGCTCAACAAGTTTTCCCGCAGTGGACAGATTATAACAAAGCAAACATCGGCAATTTGCTTCTTGAATTGTTTGGGCACACCCTCGATGTGATGACATATTCTATCGATCAACAAACGAACGAAGCCTACATTGCTACTGCTCGGCAGCGTAGAAGTCTGATCGATCTTGGGAAACTTGTGGGCTATTCGCTACCAGGCGCTACAGAAGCGTCGGTTGACCTTGAATTTACAATTGCTGACGGGTTGCCACGATCAACGGATGTGATCATTCCTGCTGGCAGTCTTGTAAAAGCCCCTGATATTACGAATCCTATTTCTTTTTACACGGTTGCCGAGGCTAGAATCCTTCAAGGGAACATTCAAGTTACTGGCGTGTCAGCTAGAAACGCCGAAGCCCAATCGTTTACCTTTTCAGCGGACGGTTCTTCGCAGCAAAAGTTCCTTCTCCCTGCAAAACCTTATCTAGACGATTCTGCGACGGTTGTGATTAGTGGCGATACTTATACTTTCGTGACAAACCTTCTGTCTTCTGGACCAACAGACAAGGTCTTTACCGTTTCTGTAGACGAAAACAACTTCGCCACAGTCTCTTTTGGTGATGGTGTAAACGGATATGCACCTACGGGAGTTGGCCTTGTTGATTACGAAACGGGCGGTGGCGTTAGCGGAAACGTTGAAGCAAATACAATCACAGATTGGTTAGGGACGGCCCAGGACGAACTTGGGACAACTATCGTCTTATTGGTTCGCAATCCATCTTTGGCTGGCGGTGGAACAGACAGGATGAGTGTTGAAGAAGCGCGAATTGCGATCCCCGAAAGTGTCCTTGCGACCAACTTGGTGACTTGCACTCGCGATCAATTTGAAATTAACGCGAGAAACGTTCGTGGTGTGGCGCGATCACTAGTCCTGACCCACGATAACGACACCTCCATTCCAGAAAACCAGGCAAATGTTTACATTGTGCCAACCGGTGGAGGACTTCCTTCGACCGCTTTGAAGGCCGAAGTGCTGACTGAGATCACTGTGACCAGACCACAGCCAATTAGCATGGATGTCTATATTCTTGATCCGACGCTCAACATTATCTCTATTGCCGCAACGGTGTATCTTGAAATCAACTATACCGAAGCAGAGGTCCGTGCCAATATCGAAGCAGCTTTGGACAGTTTCTTTGCTTTGGAAGATTCAGATGGAGCAATCAACCCTCTAGTCGACTTCGGATTTCACGTTAAAGACTGGCAGGGAAGCGCTACTCCAGAGGTTCCTTGGTCGAACATCTTCAATGCAGTGCGTGATGCCGAAGGCGTTCGTAAAGTTGAACCAACTCCGTTCACTCCGACAACTGATGTTACTCTTTTAAACGCTGATTTTCCAGTTTTAGGAAGCATAACGCTGACCAATGGCGACACAAGTTCGACGTTCTAACAAGGCGTCAGAATCGCCGTAGACGATTTCAAAAGCGTATTCGGATACTGAAGCAGACGATGCCACAAAGCGCGTCTGAGAGGCAAACAACGAGCCCTGCGAGGGCGTGAAAGGCATGATGGCTGGTACGCGAAAAGACCTGATCGACATGATGCCCTACTGGTTGCAGAAGGACGACGGTTCTGGCGACTGGGCAAGGTGGATGGAGATCCTCCAGGCATCTATGACCAATGCTCATGCCATTCTTGACAGGATGAAGAACGCTTTCGACGTTGATCTATGCGATATGGAAGCACTGGTCAACGCAATGCTTGACAACCTCGGAAATCCTTTTGATGTCAGCAGATTGAGTCTGACTCAGAAGAGACTTTTGGTCCGTGGGCTACTGGATCTCTATCAAACCTTTGGGACAGACGATGCTGTTCGATCGGTAGTGTCTATTTTCACTACACTTACGGTGACAAGCATAATCCGTGGGTCTTTCACGGGATGGGAACTTGGTGTTGATGTTATTGGCGACGGGATCCATCCAATTGACTTCTCGACTCCATCGGATTTCATCGTTCTTTACCCATCGAGACTGTTTCAAATCTATTCTTTCGCGATTACAACAGATTACGCTCCGTCACAAGCACAAAGAGACGAAATAGCCCGTTTAATGGATGTTGTAAAACCAGCACATTTGCATTATCTTGGTGTTGCTGGTTGGGATCCAACCACGATTTACCTAAACTGGGAAATCGGGATATCAGAAATAGGCGTGACTTCGGATGTTCATTAAGTTAAAGGAGTTTTAGATGGATCGCACCGACTTTTATTACCGCCAACGAGTTACCGAAGCGGAATTAGACGAAACCCTCGACAAAGCCGAACTCGCTGACTGGGCAATCGTAAGCGATATCCTTGGTCATGGAATCTTCGGCACTCCCGTGGTTCTTCCCGCCGCAATACCAGACCTTACGGTCGATGTGCCAGCCCTTATCGGATACGATCAGTCTGGTCGTCGCCTTAAAATCAGTTCAATCACGAATGTGAATTGTGCGGTGGATGAAGTTGCTGCTTCTACGGCGGTTGTCACGCCTGGTAATGAAAAATGGCTGACATTATTCATCGAATTCGATCGCAATCTTTTAGATCCAAGAACGGATGGAAATGGAACTCCTGTTTATTGGGAACACGACGAGTTCTTTAAGATCAATGTTGTTCAAGGTGCTGAGGCTGGCTCTGGGCTTGCTATCAAGCCAGTTGCTCGCGCAGATCAACTTATATTGTGCGATACCATGCTCATTTATGGGCAAACACAGATCACAGTTCTTGATGCTTCTCGCCGTGAAGACTTCACCTTGAGCAAGTTCCTCCATGGTGCATCTCACCGTGAACTTGGCGCAGACCCCGTTCCGAATGCCATTGGAGGTGGCTCACCTGATGGCGGTTTGATGAGCGGCACGGATAAGGTCAAACTGGATACGGTCACTTGGACCGGTCCTGGTATTTCGACTTTGCTTGGGCGTATTGGTCGTGCATGGCAACCCGTAAACGTGAATGCTCCAAACGCATCATCGATCGTTGGAGGTGTGATTGACGCCGCGATGTCAGGGAAAACTGCTGGTGGTGGCTCCGGTGCGAATGGCGTGGTGACAACGGCCCCAGAAAACTATATTCCAATGTTTGATCTCAATGGAGATTCAATGTTGGACGGAACCGGGAACAAGGTTTTTGGACGGCTTACCGAAGCGGCAGGAACTTGGACTTTATCGTTCTATTCCAACATTGCCAGTGTGGAAACCGCTTTCGATTTCACTTCAACCCCTTATGCCGGTTTGAATTTCCAATGGTATTCACAGGAAGTCTTTGAGCTTGACAGTTTCCCTTGGGCGTCTCCTGTGTTCGCGATCGCGAGTGATCAAGTCGCTGGAACTATCCCTGACGGCTCAGAAACCCTTAAGGGAAAAGTCCAGTTTGCCCCAAACAACAACATCGATGCGCTGAAGGCGGTTCAAGGTAACGACTCTCGCTTGCTTCCGGCATCATCTCTTTCTGCGATGAGAAAATTGGCGTCGAAACCGTCGATGATCTTTCTACCAAGGGATGATGGGTCGTTGGCTTTCAATACCTATCGCCTTCACATTTTCCACGGAATGGCCAAAGGCGATTCACAGGTTGTTGCTCAACCACATGAACCTGGAGATTTCTATTTTGAGTTTGATCCGTCTCATGCTCAATATACTTCTTCTCAAATGGACATATGGTTTAATAGCGGCGCAAGCACTCCTGCTAATAAAGGTTTAGGGGGGTCAGACAACACAGATGTTATTCAAGGATTAAATACTTGGTATTTTTGTTACATAATCGGGCGTGAACTTTTTGACGGTGTTGAATACGCGACGGTCGTTTCGACTCGCTCCCCTTGGGAAGATGGTCCTTTACTTGATGATGTTTCTGGAACATCCCCCTTCCCGTTTTGGAACGGTGGGACCGCCGAAGGTTCAGGACTTCAATACAAGGGCGGTTGGAAATATTGGACGTTTATCGGTTGTGTGATGAATCTCAGTGCAACCGATTGGGAACTTGCCCAAGGGCGAAAATACGGCAATCGCACAACCTGGGAACTTGCTCATACCGTTCTTAGATCGGCAGCAACCGGCGCAACCGGTTGGACTCAATTAAGTCTTGTTAATGCTGTTCCTCCAACCTCTCTCAGAGCAGAACTATGCGCTTGGGTTACGTGCGAGGATGGTGGAAATTCTATACGAGTTCGACCTTCAATTACTGGCGTGAAAAGGTTGCGAGAAGTCCCAACCCCAGGGATAGGAGGGGCGGGAATATTAGGTATTCAGGAACACAAATTGTTGGCGCAGTGCTCGACATCCACGGCTGGAGTTGATCGCGGGGTTGTGACTGGAGATGTTGACACAACGGCGGCGCAGTGTGTTGATTACGATCAAGGGGCGAGTGGCGGAAGTGTTGCCAGCGTCGATGGCGGCATCGATGTCCTAAGTTATGTTGAACTTGATATGGACGTAAACGCCGCTGAACTTTCCTTCTAATAGAATAGGAGCGATAACATGGCTTTTCCTCTCGAAGACCTACCCGTTGACCACTTCCAAGGTGCAGGAAAACTCTCTGAGAATGAATCTGATTGCCTTCGTAACCTCATGAACCGGATGCGTAAAGCATCGGACTTCAGTGGTTATCAGGTTGATCCAAATGACTCCGACAAATATGCGACGTTGGCGGCTGCATGGGCTGTTGCCGATGTTGCGGAAGCCGATGGGGCCGTGATCAAATTCGTCCTTGCGGACGGAACTTATTCAGACAACGTAGATTTTGGAAATGATCATCCAATTGTCATTGAATCGATCAACTACGGAGGGGCGATCATAACAGGCGATCTGACGTTTGGAGCCTCAGCCGCTCGCCTTCAACGCCAAATCAAAAACGGTATGTTGGACGGGAATACCATCTATATCGAAGATGGTTGCAATCTTGAAATTGACAACTGCTACGGTGATGAATACGAACTTAATCTCGATCCATCAGCAGGAACAGTCGGCTATGAAGTCGTTGTTCGGAATGGCTACACGAAAAACCTGAAAATCATAGAAACTGCTGCCAGCACCGGAACCAGAAAGGTGTATATTCGCGGCGGGACTCTCTCGTTCAGTGC
>Ga0307377_10008780_pt1 | contig 10201 bp, 9 predicted proteins | sample TR3MG_FD_202535 | JGI IMG/M metagenome (GOLD analysis project Ga0307377, IMG submission 202535) | Soil microbial communities from Risofladan, Vaasa, Finland - TR-3 | ecosystem: Environmental > Terrestrial > Soil > Coastal area > Acid sulfate soil | place: Finland: Risofladan, Vaasa | collected... | reverse complement strand
CTCAGAGAAAACTGCCCTTGGAAACCGGATTTTTCCATCTGGTGGACAAGGGTATACCCAGGGCCTGCCCACTCTGGCGACCCACCTTTAGCGACCCCGGCCGATACCTAAGGCCGGAATTCGTCGAGATACAGTTGATAAATGAGGAGGGATAACACCTTTGTCACGCCGAAATACTTGGATAATCATAACATTTCATCTTGTACTTTTTGCCACTCTGATTTCCGCATGCAGCCAAACAGATCCTAGCCCGACGGCGGTCCCGCCGACAGCAGTCGCCACCGAGGAGGTAGAGATTGGCGAGGAGCCGATTACAATTGAAGTTACCCGAATTGTTGTGGAAACGGAGGTTATTGAGGTTTCTCCTGAAGTGGAGCTGGTAGAAGACCAACCGAAGGAGCTCAACATTTGCCTGGGCAGCGAGCCAGATTCCTTATACCCCTACAGTCACGCTCGCTTGGAACCGGCCGCCGTTGATGTCCTGACCGGTCTCTACGAGTCGATGACTACCAACCTATCCTACGATTACCAGGCCCGCGGTATCGAGAAGTTGCCCGACCTGGCCGATGGCGATGCCGTTATCGAGCCGGTCAATGTCGGCGAGGGCGACCGGGTTTACAATGCCAATGATGATATCGTCACTTTAAGCGAAGGGGTCAAGGTGCGCAACTTTGATGGCGACACTGTTATCTTTGATGGTCAGCCAATAATGATGCCTCAACTGACCCTCTTCTTTGTTCTGAAACCGCTAGTCTGGTCTGATGGCGTCCCGGTTACCGCTGATGATTCGGTATACAGTTTCGAGTTGGCCGCCGACGTCCAGACGCCCGTACTCAAACAAGTCATAGATCGGACAGCTGTATATGAAGCGAGCAGCGACCTGACCCTGCGCTGGCAGGCGATTCCAGGTTATATTGACACAAACTACCATGACAAAGTCTGGACGCCTTATCCCCGCCATTATTGGGGAGAATTCACTGCGGCCGAACTCCTGAACGAAGAAATTGCCACGCGAAAACCGCTTAGCCACGGTCCTTACGTTTTGCAGGAGTGGGTGGCCGGTGATCAGATCACTCTGGTTAAGAACGAGAATTACTACCTCGCCGGCGAAGGCTTACCCCTTATCGATGTCGTCCACTTTCGAATTCGGCCGGCTAACAGCCTGTTAACACAACTGTTATCGGGTGAATGTGATCTGATTACCCACCAGAATTTGAGCTTCAGCGAGGCTCCCCTATTAATCGAGGCTGAAGAAAATAATCAGTTGGTGGCTTATTTTCAATCTGGCACCGTTTTTGAACACATAGATTTTGGTATTAACCCGGTTGAGGAGTACGCCAACACCCAACCTAACTGGTTCGTCGATCCCCGGGTGCGTCAGGCAATAACAATGTGCCTGGACCGCCAGGCAATTATCGATGAACTGTTATTCGGCCGGACAGAGTTACTGCATGCTTATGTGCCCTCTATTCATCCTCTTTATCCCGAGGACCTAGTCGAATGGTCTTACGATGTTGCTGCGGCCAATGCCCTATTGGATGAAGCCGGATTCCCCTTTCCAGAGGAGGGGGATGTTCGCGTAGATGCCCTTAGCCGTACACCATTTAAATTAACCTTGCTCGGGGCTACTGGTAATGAATTGGGCCAACAGGTTGCGGCCCGATTCCAGGATGATCTTGCCCAATGTGGCATCGCTATTGAGTTAGAGCTGCTTCATGCCGACCAATTTTTCGCCGATGGACCCGAAGGACCTTTATTCGGCCGGCAATTTGATCTGGCGGCCTTCCCTTGGCTGATCAGCACCGAGCCGAATTGCGCTCTCTTTCTCTCCACGGAAACACCCGGCCCGGATAACAACTGGAATTATAAATACAATAATGAAACAGGCTTTCAAAATGATGAATTTGACGCAGCCTGTGAGGCAGCCCGTTTCGCTTTACCGGGCACGCCGGAATATGAGCAGAGCCATCGGGAAGCGCTTCGAATTTGGAGCCAACAAGTTCCGATCATTCCCTTGTTTATGCGCCTCAAGATTGCTGCCGCGCAACCGGGCGTGCAAAACTTGTTAGTAGATCCGACGGAGCCATCCGATGTCTGGAATATTTACGAACTCGATATCCAGTAGCGTTTCTAAATTCCCATATGAAGCCAGAATTTATGAGCTCCTGGCCTTCCTAAACCCTTTTCCCGGCTTGGCAAATAAGGTAACGGCGTTAAAATGGGTGTCCCAGTTAAGGGGAATGTACCGTTTTACTAACGGGTTGTTGTTCATGATCAGCGACTCATCCGGCGGGCCCGGTCATCACCTTGACGTTGTAGCAAATACGGCGAGGAAAAGTTAGTGGAAAACATCCTGGAAATTAAGGGCTTAAAGACATACTTCTTCACTGAAGAAGGCATCGTCCGGGCGGTGGACGGTGTTGATCTGGTGGTAAAACCGGGAGAGGTGCTCGGTATTGTTGGCGAGTCGGGCTGTGGAAAAAGCGTAACTACCTTATCAATCTTACGCCTGATCAGCCAACCCGGACGCATCGTTGAAGGTGAGATTCTCTTTGAGGATAAAGATTTACTCAAAATGCCCGAATCAGAAATGGTCAATGTTCGCGGCAACAGCATCTCCATGATTTTTCAGCAACCACAAAGCTGCCTCAATCCAGTTTTCCGTGTCGGCGATCAGTTGACCGAAATCCTGCATATTCACCAAAATATCAGCAAAGCGGAAGCCGATCAGAGGGCCATTGAACTCCTTGCCTTGGTTGGTATTCCCGAGCCGGAATCACGGATCCAATCTTATCCGCACGAGATGTCAGGGGGCATGGCGCAACGGGTCATGATCGCCATGGCCTTGGCTTGTGTACCCCAATTGTTGATTGCTGATGAGCCGACTACTGCTCTGGATGTGACCATCCAAGCCCAAATTCTTGATCTGATGCGAAACCTCAAAAGACAGATGGATGCAGCCATCATCTTAATCACCCATGATCTAGGGGTAGTAGCCGAAATGTGCGACCGCGTTGATGTGATGTATGCCGGCCGCATTGTCGAAGAGGCCGATGTTATTGATTTGTACCAAAAACCCATGCATCCGTATACCCAGGCCCTGATTGGCTCCACGCCGGTCCTGGGCCAAACAGATAAACAACTAACAACGATTCCTGGCTCTGTTCCCAATCTGATTGACCTGCCTGTGGGCTGCAAATTTGCCCCCCGTTGCCTTGCCCGAGTAGAAAATGAACTAGAAATTTGCCTCGAGCAAGAACCCGAGCTTAAAAAGGTGGCCGCTAATCATTGGGCACGCTGCTGGTTATATGATTAGCTAGGAGTCAAATTGACTATGGCCGAAGAAATGAGCCAGATAGAAGAATACAGCGAACCGCCAAACCAGGAAGCCAAGATCCTCGTCGACGTACAGAATTTAAAGAAATATTTTCCTGTGCGTTCTGGGCTATTACAACGCGTCGTGGGCTGGGTAAAAGCGGTTGATGATGTCAGTTTCCATATCTACGAAGGAGAAAGTTTTGGACTTGTCGGGGAGTCGGGCTGTGGAAAAACAACTGTCGGCCGGACACTCTTGCATTTGATTCCGCCGACAGGTGGAAAGGTATACTTTGACGGTCAGGAAATAGTCGAGTTGAGTGATTCCGATCTGATGGACCTACGCCAAAACATGCAGATAATATTCCAGGATCCGTTCTCTTCCCTCGATCCCCGCATGCCTGTGGGTGAAAGCATCGCCGAAGGTCTCAAGATACACACCGATTTGAGCGGTCAGGAACGATATGACGTCGTCGTTGAGATGTTGACCCGAGTTGGCATGCGCGCCGAACACGCGCGCCGTTATCCTCACGAGTTTTCCGGTGGACAGCGCCAACGCATCGGCATCGCCCGTGCCTTGGCTTTGCGTCCAAAACTCATTATTTGTGACGAACCTGTATCGGCCTTAGATGTGTCGATTCAAGCCGCAGTGCTAAATATTTTAAAAGATTTACAGCGTGATTTCGGACTGACTTATCTCTTTATCGCCCATAATTTGAGCGTTGTTGAACATTTCAGTAATCGTGTCGGCGTAATGTACCTCGGGCGTTTGGTTGAGGTCGCTACCCGAGCTGACTTATTCTCCGATCCCTTGCATCCTTACACCCAGGCCCTGATGTCGGCCATCCCTGTTCCTGATCCAACAGCTCGTCGCCAACGAATTATTCTCGAAGGAGATGTGCCCAGTCCCCTGAATCCGCCTTTGGGCTGTCGTTTCCATACTCGCTGCCCCCTGGCCTTTGATAAATGCAGCCGGGAGGAACCACAGTTAATAGATTATGGCGTCGAGCATTATGCAGCTTGCTGGCTCTTAGAGACTGGCGTCACTGGCGCCAGTAAAATATCCAATGAATACCGCACCGACCAGAATCGTGAGTTTACTGGATAACACCTATGATACCAATGGGACAGAATAGATCTTCCTCAATTCGCATCCTTGTAGTCGACGATGATTTCGCCACCCTCGAGTTTTTACGGTCAATCCTGGCCCTGGCCCAGGACGATTTTGAAGTGGTGGGAGTGCCCTCGGCTGAAGAGGCGTTGCTTGAATTGCGCCTCTCGCCATTTCGCTTGCTCATTGCCGATGTTCGCCTTCCGGGTATGAGTGGCCTTGAACTTATCCGATCTACCTGGGAATTCTGTCCGGATCTACCGGTCATTATGATAACCGCTTACACCCTATCTGAAGTAGGCCAAGAACTAAGAGCTTTGGGAATCACTTCAATTTTCCGAAAACCACTCGATGCCGAAGATTTTCTTGAGGCAGTTTTTTCCGCGGTATTAACTGCTGAGCCGGTTGTTGCTCGTGCTGCGGACGAGCAGCCCATACAACAGAAGCTCAAATCCCCAACCGCAGTGGCCGAACGGCTGGATCTGTTACGTACTGACACTGGCGCCAGACAAGTCATCATGGCTACAACAGCGGGGGAACTCCTTTACGTTTCCGGAAGGCGACCAGAATTCGATTTACGGCTGGTTGTTGAGGCAATGGCGCAGAGCGTTACTACCAGCTTTCGTTTGGCAAATTGGCTAAACCAGGCTAAACCCTCGATCATCCAATTCTTATCCGGGCCAACGAGTGACATCTACTTCACGAATATTGACCATGAATATTTCGCGGCAATATTCATAGATACCCAGACTCGTCGAGGACGAATTGGCACCATCTGGGTGTTTACCCAACGGGCCGTGAGCGATATACGGCGGCTTCTGATCGATCAGGAAGTGACTACCACAAACGAACCTGAACAAGCGGTAGATCATGAGCTATCCGGTCCGTCGACGGAGGATAGACCATTACGACCACAACCAGAATATGACATGGAGCCGGCCAACGAAGTCGCGCCCATTCTGAACGCTAAGGAGTCGAACTTATCGCCGGCAGCTTCTGCGAACGAACACATCAGTGAGCCACTCGAGGAAATGCCTGCATCTGTGTCTCTTGCTGATGACCAGATTGAAACTATTTTGACCCAACTACAGAGGGATAAGACACCCAATGATCTCCAAGACACCAATGTGGAGGCTTTTTGGGATGAGGCATTGAGCACAGATTTGGGGAATTCGGCCCAGGGTTTATCCCTTGACGAAGCGCGGGAGCAAGGGCTAATTGGACCATATTTTGAATTTGATGACGACTAATCTCAAACGCGGCTAACTTTTTTTCGTCGAGACTTCTTGATCCGGTGTTTGTGCTGTTTTTTCCTTTCCTCACGTTCCAGGTAAAGCATGACCTCTGCGGCAATATCGACCTGGGTCGTCTTTTCAATCCCTTCCAGGCCGGGAGAGGAGTTTACTTCGAGCACCAAAGGACCTCGTTTTGACTGCACCAGATCGACGCCAGCAAAGCCTAATCCGTGGACCTGGGCAGCCTTCCTGGCCAGGTTCCGGGTGTGTTCGTCCAGTTCTACGGGAGTCGCTGTACCGCCTCGGTGCAGGTTTGAACGAAATTCACCGGCCGAAGCCTGGCGTCTCATGGCTGCCACACACCGGTTTTCAACGACAATCACCCTGATATCAGTGCCTTTCGACTCCTTGATGAATTCCTGGATAATTATCTGTTCCTGGGTTGATCTGATTGAGCGTAGGATCGATTGAACCGTATGCATTGCCGTGGCCAGGAACACCCCACGGCCCTGGGTACCGCTAATCACTTTTATTATTACCGGCAATCCTCCGGCGATCTCAATTGCCGACCAGATATCATTTGGGCTGCTGACTATTGTACTGTTTGGCGTCGGCAAGCCTGAGCGACTCATCACCTGCAAGCTGTGCAGCTTATCGCGCGACCGGGCGATCGCTTCCGATGAGGCTGTGGTAATTACACCGGTAGACTCGAATTGTCGTACCACAGCCAGCCCGTAGAAAGTGATGGTTGAGCCGATTCGAGGCACGATAGCATCGAGTTCAGGGATGGAGAGGTCCAGGCTGGAGACTGGATTTAAACCTACCTGGACAGGCATCGACAGGGTATCGAGGATTTTTACATGATGACCACGCATCCGAGCCGCTTGAGCCAATCGCCGGGTACTATATAGGGAGGGATTACGTGATAGAATGCCAATTTTCATTGTCCTTTAGTTTATACACAGCTCTTAAATCGGGCGAATTTTGTTTCACTTCATGGAAAGCACTGGGCTATCAAATGACTCTGTGGATCGCCGACCGCGGGTTGCCACTCACCGACAGCCTTTGACCTGTTGTGGTAACCTCGCTACAATCTTCGCCCAGTACAAATAGAGGGATATGGGTAAACTGAGTACTTATGTTATCGTGCCGACCTATAACGAGGCCGATAATATCGACGAGCTTATTGGCCAATTGTTGGCTTTGCCGGTTGAAATTGGGGTAATTATCGTTGATGATAATTCGCCTGATGGCACCGGGGCTATGGCTGATGCCTGGGCAGCAAACTACCCTGATCGGGTTCATGTCTTGCACCGGCCGGGCAAGCTAGGCCTGGGCACGGCCTATATCGCCGGTTTTTATGTCGGATTGGATGAGCTGCAAGCGACCCAACTGATGACTATGGATGCTGACTTTTCTCACAATCCCCGCTACGTACCGGCAATGATTGAAATGAGCCACGAGAAAGATGTGGTCATTGGATCTCGATATGTACTTGGCGGTGGCTCACGTGACTGTACCTGGAAACGAGTCATGTTGAGCCGCATCGCCAATGGCGTAACCCGGACGTTGCTTGGTTTGAAAGCCCAGGATACCACGGCCGGTTTCAGGCTTTACCATCGCCAGGTACTGGAGTCAATTCCCCTCGATGAGATCTTCTCCAGTGGCTATTCGTTTTTAGTAGAGATGCTTTATCTTTGCCAGCGACGAGGTTGGCAGATTGGCGAGATACCGATTATCTTTGAGGATCGGCGTAAGGGGACAACCAAAATCTCCCGCCAGGAAGTAGCCAAAGCCCAATATACTGTATTTCGCCTCTTTTTCAGGCGCTTACGCCGCGGACTACACCAGATCTGGGCAAAGCCGGCCGGCCAATGAATGCGGTTTCGTGTAATTATTGCGGCCGGGATGAATACCGGGTGCGCTTCCCAGCGGTCGTTAATGATGATCAGCAGCTTAACGTAGAGGCTTTTCGCTGCACCAGCGCCAGTTATGGCAGCCACGCTCAGATCGTCCAATGCCGTCATTGTGGGCATATCTATTCCAATCCGCGCTGGAGCGCAGGCCAGCTCATTGAAGCTTATATCGCCGTTGAGGATGAAACCTATTTGGCCGAACAAGTTGGGCGAGAACAGACCTTTGCCCGCCATTTAGCAGCCTTAGAAAGGTATACGGGTGCCGGGCAAAATCGCCCCTTGCTTGATGTCGGCGCTTATGTCGGCGTCTTTGTTAAGGTCGCCCTGGCGGCCGGCTGGCAGGCAACCGGCGTGGAACCCTCTCGTTGGGCCATTCAGACGGCCCGGCAATCCGGTTTACCCCTTATCGAAGGCACCCTGGAAGCCGAAGCGTTGCGTGACCAGCGATTTGATGTCGTCACCATGTGGGACGTCATCGAACATATGCCTGACCCTGCAGCAGAGTTGGCCAGCGCTTTCCAGCTGTTGAACCCGGGTGGTGTGCTCGCCGTCCATACGATGGACATTGCCAGCCCAACAGCTCGTTTGATGGGGCGGCGGTGGCCCTGGCTAATGGACATGCATGTCCACTATTTCAGCCGTCGATCATTGGAAAAATTCTTGCAAAAAGCTGGCTTCGAGATTATTTGGACAGGCGCCCAGGGTCGGTATCTCAGCCTGGGCTACCTGGTAACGCGAGTAGGCGCTATGAGTCGACCTCTCGGCCGTCTTCTTGGTGAACTGGTATATCGCACCGGCCTGGAAAAATCGACCGTCCCGGTAAACTTTGGCGACCTTTTTACCACCTATGCCCGCCGGCCTGAACCGGGTTGAATATTTTTATGAATGGCTTAACCACGAGACGCTTATTTGTGGCCATTTTTCTACTGGCCTTATTCGCTATGGCTGTCCGGGAAACATTAGATCCGGACATGTGGTGGCACTTGCGTACAGGCCAGGCCATCCTGAGTGATGGCATCCCCAAACAAGACATCTTCTCCTTCACCGTCCCCGATAATGAGTGGATCACCCATGAGTGGTTATCAGAGGTCGTGATGTGGTTGGGTTATCGGGCCGGGGGGCTACCGGGTCTGATCTTATTCTTTGCCGCGATAATCGCTGCGACATTCTGGCTGGTTTATATCGTTTGTGATGGTCGGCCGTACCTGGCTGCTTTTGTGGTCTTGCTGGCTGCGCTGGCGACTGCCCCTTTTTGGGGCGTCCGGCCGCAAATGTTCAACATGCTCTTCACGGCCGCTTTTGTATATCTTGTCGAGAGACATAGAAAAGGCCGGGTTGGCCGGCGGGCACTCTGGCTTTTGCCGCTGTTAACTTTGGTGTGGGCCAACCTACACAGCGGATACTTGCTAGGCATCGTCCTATTGCTGACCTATGTGGTCGGTGGAGCCCTGGATGGCCTAAAAATGTCCCGCCAAAAAATTCCTGTGGATTGGACCCCGGTCGGTTGGTTATTCCTGATGACCCTGGTTTCTTTTTTCATCGCCGTGATTAACCCTAGCGGACCGGCGTTGTGGATCTACCCCTTTTTCACCTTGGGCAGTAATGCCATGCAGAGATATATTCAAGAGTGGCAGTCGCCAAATTTCCATCTGGCTATCTTCTGGCCCTTTGCCGTCCTGCTGTTTCTGGGCATCCTGTCTATGATCGCCAACCGGCGCCGGCCCACCGCCACCGAGGTGTTGCTCTTCTGCAGCACGGCCGCGGCCGGGCTGTTATCCTCCCGGCATATCCCCATCTTCGCCATCGTTTCTGCTCCGATTATCTCCCGCCATTTACTCGATGCTCTCGATGGCTCCCCGCTGTATCCCTGGATGAGCGGCCGGGTGAAGGGTGAGGATTCCGACCGTTCGATCGTTATTAACTGGATCCTGTTGTCAATCATGATCCTGCTGGCCGCCGTGTGGATTGCCGGTAAGATTCAGATAAACGAACAGGCCATCGCCGCGCGATTTCCTGTCACGGCCGTCGATTATCTAGAACAAAATAACCTCGATCAGGCTTATGGTTATAACAGCTATAACTGGGGTGGTTATCTGATCTGGCGTGGCTTGCCGGTTTTCGTCGACGGCCGGGCCGATGTCTATGGTGACGACTTTCTTTTTGATTACCGCCGTACCTTTGATTTGAGTGATCGCTGGCAGTTGTCTCTGGACGAATACAATGTCGATTTCGTATTGATCGAACAGGCCAGCCCCCTGGCAAACTTACTGGAGGCCAGTGGCGATTGGGAGCGGGTCTATCGCGACGAGGTAGCCTCTCTTTTTCTGAGGGCCGATCCTTGAGCCAGCTTGAGTCCCAAACGCTGACCGGCGAAGAGTTGGAGTCTCAGGAAAGCAAGTCAGGCGTCAAGATTGACCTGGCGCTGATCGCCATCATCGGCCTGCTGCTTCAAGCATTTTGGGTCTCTTTACTAACCCAACCCACCTACATGGACGCATACTATTACACCACCAACGGCCAGCGCCTGGCGGAGGGCCATGGTTTCACCGAATCTGTAATCTGGCAGTTTCTTGACGATCCTCAAGGTTTGCCAACGCCAAGCCACACCTACTGGATGCCTTTGC
>Ga0307377_10008778_pt1 | contig 10203 bp, 6 predicted proteins | sample TR3MG_FD_202535 | JGI IMG/M metagenome (GOLD analysis project Ga0307377, IMG submission 202535) | Soil microbial communities from Risofladan, Vaasa, Finland - TR-3 | ecosystem: Environmental > Terrestrial > Soil > Coastal area > Acid sulfate soil | place: Finland: Risofladan, Vaasa | collected... | reverse complement strand
ATAAACCAATGAATGGTTAGTTACCTGAGACGTTTGAGAGTCACCGATGTGAATATTACCATCTGCACCCACGTCGTCCTTAGCGCCTCCAGTAATAATAACATCACCGCCGTCTCCGTCGGAAGTAGCAAATGCATCACCGCCACTAATACTGACATTACCACCGTCTGTAGTCGTTCCATTACCACCAAGAAGCGATAAGGTTCCACCGACAGCCGCATCTACGCCTGTAATAGCTTGGCCGCTACTAACTATAATATCGTTAGCTCCAGTCACATTGCCATTAACTAAGACTTGAGCTAGAGTTTCTGGCTTAGTCTCAACTTCTGTTTCTAATGCTTGTAGTGCTGCTTTAATAGTCGAGTTATCAGCGATTGTAGTTCCAGTAAATGTACCTAAATCAACTGCCCCTTGAGCAACCCCAGTCAATGTGATAATATCTGCTTGATTCGCATCTAGTTTAGATATTGCCGTTTCAATCGTGTCACTCGCTGTTACTGTACCGTTAGAGGCAGAATAACCACTAGTAAGATTAATGCTATCCGCTAATTCAAAGTCCATATCGGCTACTTTCACCAATGCAGCTCCGTTATATCTAAATGCGGCTCCTTTTTCTTGATTAACTGGATCTAAGAAGTTATTATGAGTAAAGAACGTTTCATCGGGATTCAAAGCAGGAGCAGTTGTCCATGCACCGCCTGTATTAACTATATAGATAGTGTCATCATTTGTAGAATAAATTCTATCGCCATTCACTAAAGTGACAGCACCGCCATCATTATCACTAAATACTGAGTTTGCACCAGCAATACCAGTTCTAGCTGATAAGTCATCGGCAGTTACGTAATCAACCTCTTCAATCCATTGTAAACCAGACTGTAATGCACTAACTGCGCCATCTAACAAACTCAAGTTAGAATAAATACTATTCGCATCATCTATAATGTTTTGATTTGCCATTTGAGCGTCAGTACCGATAGCATCGTCTAAAGCTTCTAAGTTTGAATTTACATCTTGGTCTGAAATAGCACCGACTGTTCTAGTGTTTCCACTTACAGCATTTCCTATTTCAGCGTCTAGCGCACTCAAATTCTGATTTACAGAATTTGCAGTAGATATAGTTTCAGTAGATGCTAATTGAGCATCAGTTCCTATAGCATCATCTAGTGCTTCAATATTTGAATTTACTGCTTGATCAGAAACAGCACCGACTGTTCGAGTGTTTCCACTTACAGCTGCTCCTATTTCAGCGTCTAAAGCTCCGATAGCAGTAGTTAAACTACCTGAAACAATATTGGTTGATGAGTAAGTTGGGTTTTCATTACCAGAACCACCGGCTGTTTTTCCCATATATGTATTTTGAAATGCGTCTTCGGAGCCGACTACTCCGCCTGATGCTGCAAACAACACCCATTCAGTGTCTGCGTCGCCGTATTTAAGCCAAAGTTCACCGCCGTCTGCGCCTGCCGTGTTTCTCTGATACATACTGCCTGCGTTTGCTACAACGCCACCACCTGCGGAAGGGTCAACATTACCATTTAGAATGGATGTTTCAACCGGCGTTCCACCATTGTCATTGTCGATGGCGAACCCTGCCTCTACTCTAAATAAATCTAAAGCCATAATTTGATATCCTTTTTTTCTTGATATTTTAGTTAGCTAATCATTTGTCGATATCAAATTTGTTTTCAAAGTTTTTTTTCAATTTCAATTCAGTTTATATTGTTTTATATTACGGATAACTACTTTTTTTCCTTTAAGGACTTTGTTAAATAGTTATAGAAATTCGTTGCGCATTTATTATCTGTGTATCAGCTGTAGCTGTAGCTCGTAATCTCAACATGCCGCCGCTAACATCTACATCGAACTTAACTTTGGAAGAACCAAGCTTGACGTGAGTCGAGTGAGTAGCTGAACCACCCTCGTGATGGGCATACACTTCAACCGACATACATGTGTTATTAGTAGCGTCTGTTACGCTAATAAACCATTTAGCTGTCTTCGTGGTGTTTATATCAACTTCGTCAACTGTGTCCGTCTCACCATTGTTCAATGTTAAAGTTGAATGAGTTAAATCTCCTCCCCCACCTACTTCTGGGTGAACCACTGTACTAGTAGCCGAGTCATCGTATGAAATTATCTGTATCCAGTTTTTTAATAGAGCTTCGTTAATATTTCTTAAACGACTATATCTATCATCTATTTCTATTGTTTGACCTGGTCTCATAACAATAGCCATATGTAGAGTATCTTCTCCTGCTCTTTCTGGGTCAGGATGTGTTTCTTGAGAACTTATATCTAATTTTGAGTTTAATAAATTTTTAATCAACATCGACATCTTCCTCATTGTCGTCATCGTCAATATCTTCATCCTCTAAAATGTCATCGTACCAATTTGCGTATCTTCTATCGTCGGACTTTTCTTTTTTCTTTTGAAACCATTCGTATACAGTTGCTTCATTTACGTGTTTACTAAATACAGTGGTTCCTAATTTCGACTCTCTCTCAAAATTAAAGTCGCCTTCTTTTTTAATAATATAATTCTGTAGCATGATTGGTATTTGAATTGAGTCAAATTCGTCTTCGTAATAATTATTTCTTACAGTTTTTACAAACTCAACAATTTCATCAAAAGCTTTTTTACTTTCTTTTACATTATTCTCCAAGAAATAAAGATTTCTACTAATCAAATATCTTCCTAGGTAGTTCTCTTTAAGGAAAAATGAAACGACATATATTTTATCTGAATTATTTTTCATTTTAGTACTGGATATCATAACGTCGTAATGAGGGTCTTTTATCTCTCTGGAAATAATTTTAATATTTTCTTCTATTAAGTCTATTTCATCATCTAAATCAGATTTTTTAGCTTCTAAAATCTTGCTTACGGAAACATTTACTTTGACGTCTTCTCCATTTATATATTTGTCTATAGCATCTATATCTGTTGAAGCGGTCTTAGTTAATGTAAGCTTATCTTTTTTGATTTTAGCAACAATACCAAATATGCAATCGATATTTTTTTCAATCGTATTATTATTGATAATATTTTGAATACTGTCCATTTTTAGAATAATCCTATTTTTAGATTATTTCTGCAAATGTAATAAACAATCCTTTATGGCATAAGGTATGTTTTTTCCCTTGTAATGACTTTCTCTACTTTACCAACTAGAATACATAGTTTTCCATGTTTATTAAAGTAAACAAATTTATGGTTACTATAATACTTCATGATTAGTTTTATAAAATCCCAGTTCGGTCTATAAAGATTACTCAAAGACGGCATTGAACTTATTTCTATCAAATTACCAATCTCATAATCGTACTCAGAATCCTCGACATTGTATCTGCAACATATTCTGTTAAACTGTTCGCTTACCCATCTCTCTTTAATACATAGTCTATTTTTAAATTCTTTGCGTTTTATTTGTTTATACGACTCTCCAGAGTAGGTCTGATTGATAACGAAGCAGAAAGTTATAGTAAGCTTATGACATAATGATTCATTGTAATTATTAAATAAATTAAAATAATCAGAACTACTAATAACAAAAGGTGCTCTTTGATATGGAAAATTACTGCTCATTTAAAAAAACCTACTATCACTAGCGTCTATGCAAGTGTTTGTATATACATTACTCTATCACTAGCGTCTATGCAAGTGTTTAAGTACGAAATAAAAATACAACACTAGCGTCTAATACTAGTGTTTACTAATACAATACTACTCCATCACTAGCGCCAGTGCAAGTGTTTGAGCACTAATACTATCATATCACTAGCGTCTAATGCTAGTACTAGCGTCTAATGCTAGTAGTTTGACTGTTACGTTCTAGCGTACCGTATTTGTTACGTTCCAGCGTAATACATTTATATATCATATATATATCAATAATAAATTACTATATATTCTCTCTTTAATATAATATTTTTACTACGTAAAAATGCGGAAACAAGATTTCCGCCATTCGTATGTCTTGTTTTGATATTAAGAGATTTACTGAAAGGGCAATGAATTAGGTAGACACACAAAGACCTATCTATTTTAGTCTTGGTAAGATTTAATAGATAGGTCTGTAGAAAATACGTCTAAATTGACTGGTGGTACGTTAGTGGATGTTCTAAGTAATGGTTTACTTACGTTTCTTAATCTCTTTTGCGAAGTCTTTATTAATTCCAAATTCTTCTTTGATAGCTTCTTTCTCTTCTTTGGTCATCTTCATTCCTGCTTCTCTCATCTTTTCAAATTCATTTTGAGCAGTCTTTAATTTCTCATCTTCTCTGTAATCGTGCAAGCCAATCCTTTCTTGTTGTTGGACTTCACTTCTATGACCATCTCTGTAATCTTTATTGCCTTTTCTTTGCTTGACTAATTTTTTGTGTTTCCCAGTATAACCATGATTACTCATGGTTTCAGTCCCACCAGGTATTTTAAAGTTAAAACTTTTAGGTATAATGGATTTTAGTGAAGGTTTGTTACAGTTTGGACATACAGTGAGTAATTCGTTAACCTTTCTGTGAAAGTGTTCAAAATTATGGTTACATCCTTCACATTCATAACTTAAAATAGGCATTGTTTTTTCTCCGATTCATTTTCATATTGTAGTGATAAATTCTTAAAAAGATTAAAAATAACCTTTTTTATACTTTCTCGCTTTGAAATAATCAATATTTAAGTGTACTTTAAGTTATAGGCTTTCACATTGGAACTTAAAAGGAGAATCAAATGGAACATATCTATAACAACCCAAACTTAAAACGAATTGCAGACAGGGTTGAACACTACGCTAGAAATGTTTATAAAAGAACGCTTCCAGAGATGAAATTTATAGTTTTAAACAATTCAGAATTTATGTCTCTCCTTTCAAAGGGTGTTTATCCTACTAGCCCAGTCAATATTTGGGAAGGTAAAGAAAACGCTAAAAAGAAATGGGAAGATGAGTCCGGTCAAAATAGTTCCATCTACTATGAAGTAGTACAAACTGGAAGTCCTTCGTATGCTTATTTAAATTACACAAACAGTGATATGATGCAAGCCTCTGTAATGGCTCACGTTGTAGGACACTGTGAATTTTCAGAATTAAATGTTCTAAACGATAGTGACCCAGACAGAACAGAATACGTAATGTGGTTAACGAAGAAAATTAACAGACACATTCCAAAAATGGGTTTCGATGCCTATATGTCATATTGGAACTGGTGTGCTTCAGCTATTCCTTTAATAGCTCCTAACTCACAGTATAATTTAGATAATTCAGTAGTCACTCATCAGACTAGAAGTGCTACAGTTGCAGAAAAACAAAATATGGTAGCAGAAAGAAAAACAAATTTGTTCAGCGCTGTAGATAATACTTTGTTAAGTCTGCTACCAATAGATGAGAAGGAAGTTATCAAGAAAGATTATGACGACAAAGAAAAGTCAGAGCAGATAGATAGAAAAGGCTATCATCTGAAAGCCCCATGTCAGGATATTTTAGGATTCCTAAGAGACCACGCTCCTAAAAGCAAGGGAGAATGGTACATTCTAGAATACCTATATCAGAAGCATAGAAATACAGATTTCGTTATGAGAACTCAAATAATGAATGAAGGTTGGGCTATGTATTGGGAAAAGAAAATCATGCTTGACTTATTCAAGGAAAAGACAGTTGGAGATGTAATTGCTTATGCTAAGTGTTTCTCTGGTGTCTGTTATCCAAGACCTTGGTTCCAAAGAAACCCATATCATTTAGGTTATAACTTATGGAATCACATTGAAGAACAATTTAAGACTGGCAAAATCACATTGGATTATGTGAACGAGGAAGATTCCGAAAAGAAAAACAATTGGAATAAAGAAACAGATGTAAATCCAATGGAGAGAATGGAAGAAATCGTTAAAACATGTACTGACTCAGAATTTTTGAGAAGGTATTTAACTCCAGATTTAGTTGAAAAATTTCATTTGAACCGTCTCACCCATAGAATGGCTGAGCAAATAGGATTAAAGCAAGAAGATGTCTATAAGCAAAATAAATACTACGTATGGGTTGACCCTGTGCCAGTCAAAGCAGAGATGATGAAGTTCTTCGTTGACTTCGGGAGACCTCAATTGTATGTTATAGATAGCGATTATAGAGATGGAGGTATACTCATATACCATAGGCATAAAGGTAGGGATTTGAAGAAAAGTTGGATAGAGTCCACACTTAAAAACCTAACTCATATTTGGAAATCCCCAGCTCATTTACTGACAAATAATGAACTTTACAGCACAACCAACACCTCTGTTGAGAAGAAGGAAGTATCGCCAGTTGAGTTTGATTTAATCAAGGAAAGAATGTTGAATAATCAAAAACCATTTAACGAAAGATGATAGGGAGTATAAAATGAACGAATTTAACTACAAAGCTATCTTTTCAAAAGTTCCTAAGAAGACTATGAAATATTCGGAATTCTTGGAAGATTTTTTAGCGAAACCAAAAAAACATCTATACACTTCTACTTCTATAATTGCCGAGGCTATAAAGCATTTTGGTTATACGATAGTTATCAGAAGTGGAGAACCAGTTATTTCCTACAATGCTTTTAAAGACCCATTCACCGACGGAGTTAATAGCATATTTGGGCAAGAGTTTTCAATAGATAGAATAACAAATGTTATCGAAGTCTCTGACAAAGAGGCCTACCCACAAAGGGGCATTGTTCTTGTTGGCCCACCATCTAGTGGTAAAACCAATATTGTCGATATGATACTGAAAGCCATCGAAGAGTTCTCTAAGATAGAAAAAGTAAAGATTTATAAATTTAACTTTGTCTTCAAAACCGACGATGAGGAAAAGAAGGCAGTAACCTTAACTACTACATTCAATCATAACCCAATATTGTTACTTCCTGTCAATGAGAGGAATGAATTTCTAGCCGAGGTACAAGAGAGACTTAAGAAAGAAGTTCCCAATTTTTACAAGCATTCAAGTTTAGATAAATTGACTTTGGATTTAATCGAAGACTTATCTGTCTCAGAAAGGAATAAGAATTTGAGCTATCTAGAACTTCTAGAAGAGTATATACAAGTCGAAGAACTTGACTTTTCAATAGCTCAAGCTAAAGGAATTGCCAACATAGATGACATGACATCTTTAAAGGCAAGAGAACTTCAAGTATCATTGAATAATAATCATTTATCAGTAATTGAAGAACACTTACCTAGTAGGCACTTCTTCAAGTATACTGGGTCGCTAGTTTCTGCAAATAGAGGCGCTATCCATATTCATGATGCATTTAATCGCCAAACCTCAAAAGAAGCATACAGACCACTGTTAATGCTCTTAGGTAGTGGGAAGATAGCAGTAAGCGACACTCAGTCCCCTATTGATACTTCTGTATTTGTGACTACAAATCTTGAGGAGATGACAGCATTGGAAGAAGAGTTGACATCTGGTAAATTACTAGATAGAATAGAGAAAATACCAGTCAATTACTTATTGGATGCCAACGCTGAAATGGCTATTTTAGAAAGAGACTTGACTGCCGTTAAGGAATCTTACGACATAGATCCTAACTTGTTAAGAATTGCATCTTACTACTCTGTTTTGACGAGGCTGTTCCCCACAGATATAGACAATGCTAGTTTTGTGAAGAAGTGGACACCAGCCAAAGCTAAGTTCTTTGAACAGATAACACCAGAACAGAAACTATTCATCTATTCTTGTGTAGCCAATGACCCTATAAAAACAATTAAAGAACTACCAGTATGGCATCCATTTAGAAATGAGTGCGTTAAACTTGGGGTGGACTTAAAAGACGAGTCAACATATGAAAACCTTATAGAGAAATCAAAATTCGCAATCCCATTGGAGAAGTCAGGCGTTATCAAAGATAGTGATTTAGAGCTCATCGATGACGAGTTTATGAGATTTCTGTATAAAGAAAACTACCCAGAGGAAGGGAAGTACGGCATGAGCGTTAGGCAAATGCAAAACGTCATGAGAGATACAATCGCTAGTTCTGACGGATATAAAGTCACAGTTCAACAATTAGTAACTAAACTAGATGAGATAATTAGCGATGAGAAAGGTATTCATTATTGGCTTGAGGATAAAACCGTCGCTAGTAAGCCCAATTCCAAGAAAGGAGCTCGTAAGATAGCTAATATACACCTAGACGAAGGAGAAGGAGATTTTGGTTGTTACGACGGTATGCTTAGAGTAGTTGTGGGTATTTATCACCATATTATCAAGCAAGAGATAACTATCTGTACAGTCGATAGAGACCCAGAGTTGATTGAATTGGACTTGAGAAAATACGTTCAACACTGTCTCTTAGAGAGTGCTATAGGGAATAACAAATTCGGCAAAGCAATGCTAGAAAAACATTCTTATGTTGACCCAGATTTGGGGCATAAAGTCGATGGGCCTGATTATGATTTTATAAAATCTATGGAAAGAGTCTTGAATGATGGGACAGGTGAGAGTAGATTTAGAAAAGGAATAACAGATAAGTACAACAATTCAACAGACGAAGGTAAATTGAGAATGAAAGATTCAAGTTTGATATTTTCTAAGAATGACGGTTTTCAAGACTGCTTCATAACAGAATATCAAAAATTACTTTCTCATAAAGTTACAAATAGTTCAGTCAGTGCTGATTTATTAGTAGAAGCCTTCTATCAGAAAATGAACGATGTTGTTAAGTATGAAAATTACAAAGAAGAAGTGAAGGATCTCGTCGAACAAATTATAGGAAATATGAAGGAGAAGTATGGTTATTCAGAAGCGGTAGCATTAGAAACAATCGTATACGCTATAGACGGCGAAAACAAAGTTGTCGATTTTAAAGAGATTATTAACTAAAAGGAAGCACGTTATGAAGTTGAAAAAAACACAGCTAGACAGACTTAAAAAAGTCGATGTCGAAAGAATCGAAGATGAAATAATATCTTTCGAAGAGTATCTAGACCAAGTATCTAGAAATCCATTCATTACCAGAACCGTAACTCAGACAATGAATGACATGATTCATACGTCTGGTGTAGACTACAAAGTAGTGCCTGGTCAACCTATAACGAGCACGTATAAGTTTTTTACCGACAAAGAAAAAGTAGGTAAGAACATTGTTTTTGGACAGAAACAAGCCAAAGGTAATTTGGTTGAGAAGATTTCAAATGCTTCTCAAGGCAAGGAAGCATCGAAGAGACTTTGGATTCTCTTAGGACCTCCGGGCTCTGCTAAATCATTATCAATGTCTGGTATCAAAGAAAGTCTTAAGCGCTATTCTATGTCAGACGCTGGCCGCACATATACGTTGTTACTACCTACTCTAGATGATAGATTAGATGGTAAAGTAATTATGAGAGAAGAAATCAATGGTAAAAAAGTTGGATACATTCCAGCTCCATGTTTCGAACAGCCACTACAAGCTGTTCCTCAATCTGTTCGTTCTGAATTCGCAGCCATCATGAATGAGAGCGTTAGAAATGACGAGCTTGATGCGTTCTTAGAAAAACATCCTCATTATGACGGTGATTTCAAAGTGAATATAACTGGCGAAATGTCTCCAGCGGCACTTTACATAATTAATGATTTTATGTGCGCTGCCAAATTGAAAGATTTCGTTGAGTTGATGCCATATCTTAAAGTTAAGAGAATGGTTTTTGATGCAAGTCGCAAGAAAGGAATAGGTTCCTACACTCCTCGTGATGAGAAGAGTCAAGAAGCTGGCTCTCTAGTTGGTAACATCGACTATTCATTACTGCCTAAGTTCGGTTCAGAATCACATCCTTTAGTTCACGATTACAAAGGAGAATTATGTGTTGGAGCTAATGGTTTCGTAGAAATACACGAAATTCTAAAACTCTCTGAGAAGTTCTTGCATGAGTTGTTGTTTGCGACTCAAGATAGATTCTTCAAACCAGAAGGTCAAGAGCCTATACCATTCAACGGTGTTATTATTGGACATACCAACTTCCATGAATACAATATGTTCCAAGACAACAACTCGTTTGAAGCATTGCGTTCAAGAACGACATTTATCGAAATGCCATTCTCTACAAACTTCTTAGAAGAAGAACGCATCTATCAGAGTACTTATTCAAACACTAGTAGAAAATGGAGCAAAGAAAAGAAACATACTTCTCACGTTGCACCACATACACTAAGTGCTTTAAGTCTCTCCGCTGTTATGTCTAGACTTAAAAAGTCAAATAAGAGCAGCTCTATAAGT
>Ga0307377_10008777_pt1 | contig 10205 bp, 12 predicted proteins | sample TR3MG_FD_202535 | JGI IMG/M metagenome (GOLD analysis project Ga0307377, IMG submission 202535) | Soil microbial communities from Risofladan, Vaasa, Finland - TR-3 | ecosystem: Environmental > Terrestrial > Soil > Coastal area > Acid sulfate soil | place: Finland: Risofladan, Vaasa | collected... | reverse complement strand
ATGGAGGTCGAGCCGTTCCTGGTAAGCTCGGCAATCAATGGAGTCGTGGCTCAGCGACTGGTCAGAGTGCTGTGTCAGGACTGCAAGGAACCATACAAGCCAACGGAAGACATAAAGCTGCTTCTTGACCTGGACCCCAAGGAAGATGTTACACTCTATCGGGCTGTCGGCTGCGGCACGTGTGATGGCATGGGGTATAAGGGACGTACGGGAATCAGGGAAGCAATGCTGATGAACAACGAGATTCGTCAGCTTACCCTGGACAGAGCCCCGGCCGATGCACTCCGCAATGCAGCACTGGCAGCCGGAATGACCGCCATGCGGCAAGACGGAGCGCAGAAAGTCCTGGACGGCGTGACTACCCTGGAAGAGGTTCAGAGGAAGGTCTATCTCGAGTCTGAGACGATATCTCAGTTCCAGCTCAAGGCCGCCTAGCAGCCCCGGCATCTCAAAAGTCAAGGAAGACCATGGTCGAAAGCCGTCCTCATTTGCTTGGCATGACGACCCCCGAGCTCGAGGAGCTTGCCGTCTCCATGGGACAGCCGAAGTTCCGCGGCAGGCAGATTGCAGCCAGGCTTTACAAACAGAACGCCTCCAGTGTGAGCGACATGCCGGAGCTGCCTGCCTCCTTCCGAGAGCGACTGGAGAGTGAGGCAGTCCTTCATCGCATTCACATTGCCGCTGCCGCCAAGTCCGCCGACGGGACGACGAAGTTTCTCCTGGAGCTGGAGGACGGCATGGCGATCGAGGCGGTCATCCTCCCTTACGAAGAACGGGTTTCGGTCTGTGTCTCCACTCAGGTCGGCTGCGCCGCGGGATGCATCTTCTGCGCGACGGCCATCGGAGGGCTCGCCCGCAATCTGATGGCCGGTGAGATCGTGGATGAAGTCCTCACCCTTCAACGAGAGAGTCCCCGCCGGATCACTCACGTGGTCTACATGGGTATGGGCGAGCCCCTGCTGAATTACGACGAAGTGCTGAAAAGCATCCGCATATTGAACGAGGAAGTCGGCATTGCCATGCGGCACATCACAGTCTCGACTGTGGGAATCACGCCTCGCATAGAGAAGCTTGCCGCCGAAAAGCTGCAGATCACCCTGGCGATCTCCCTCCATGCGCCGAATGACGCCCTCCGACGGCAGATCATGCCCATCGCTGAGAGATATCCGGTGCAGGAGTTGATCCGCGCCTGCAGGTCATACGCGGACTCGACTCATCGCCGAATCACATTTGAGTACCTCCTCATCCGAGGACTGAATGATTCGGTTTCCCTTGCTCATGAGCTTGCCGAGTTGTTGAGGGGCTGTTTGTGCAATGTGAACCTTATCCCATACAATGCCATCGAGGGGCTGGCGCTGAATCGTTCGTCAAGGGCGCGGGTGCAGGCTTTTCGGTCGGTTCTCGAAGAGGCAGGCATTACGGTGACCCAGAGGGTCGAGCGAGGGCATGCAGTATCGGCGGCCTGCGGGCAGCTTCGTCGCCGGCATAGGGAATGAAAAAGACTTTAGACTTTAGAGCCTGTTGAACAAATCGGTTTTCAGGTTACTTCCAGTCGCAGAATGACATGGCATGGGCGGGAAGCGCCCTTTTCGGCAGGAAGCCGTCTATCAGACGCCATGTGCCTTCCATGAGCCGGCTGTAAAGTATGTTTGCCGCTTCCAAAGTGTGTAAAAGTTGACGGGCTGCCGCTGCTGCGGCTGCCTTGTCGCGCATGTCATGGGCCTCGACCAGCCGCTTTACGTTCTGAGCCGTGGCTTCTAAGAGATTCTGAATGGCTACCTTCCTTAGACCTCGCCACTGAGCCCTTCGAAGATTGTGATACATCTTCCCTTCCCCAAAAGACCATTCCACCGTTGACCGCCGCATCCGAGCAGCTTTGCGTCCGGCCGGGCTAGCAGCCCTTTCCCGCGCCGCCAGCACATACTCCTCATCCATGCTGCGGCTTACTATCCTTCCATTCTCGGAAGAGCAACATTCACGCCTTCTTGGGCATTCCCGGCAATCCTCTGCCTTCGCTCTGTATTGGCTCACCCTTTCCTTCTTCAGGCTCTTGATCTTCCTTAGAACCTTTCCCTCAGGGCATACATAGCAGTCGGCCTCTTTCTGGTATTCAAAGTTTTCACGGCCGAGCAGCCCCTTCTGGTTCGGATGTTCCTGTACCGGGATGTGAGCCTCTATGCCTGTCTCCGCTAAGGCCCGAAGATTCTTCCCCGTCCCATATCTCTTGTCTGCCGCTATGAGGTCGGGAAGCTTCCCGTAAAGAGAAGCGCAGCTCTCAAGCAACCCCTTAAGCTCCCTCCCCTCGCTTATGTCCGCCGTGGTCGTCGATACCGTAACGATCACCCGCTTTGTCGCGTCTACTATCCTGTGCCCCAAATAGGCAAGGAAGGCCTTCCCTTTGCCTCTCCTCGCTATCTTTGCGTCTTTGTCGGTCCTGCTCTGGTGAGTCTTGTTGCTGGCTTTCGGTTTGGGCTCCCCCGCGAGAGCTATCCGTAAGTACTCCTGCGGACTCCCTGATGGATGCTTCTGTTCTAAGGAGTCCATCGCCGCATTCGCGTTAATGAGCGTCGCGTCTACTGCGCCTTCCCTCCATCCTATCAGTGCCGCTTCGTCACACTGGCGCACGATCCCCGAAAAAACCGCATCGTAAAACTGGAGGTCGAACCTGTCCCTCGCCTTCGAAAGTGTGCTGTGATCCGGTATCTCCTCGTCTATCTCATAGCCTATGAACCGCCGAAAGGATAGGTTCACCTGTATATGTCTCATGAGCTGCCGCTCAAAGGAGATTCCCTCAAGATAGCCGATTAACATGATCTTAGCCAACACTACAGGGTCAACGGAAGGACGCCCACGCTTCGCATAGTAAGGTCTGGCAAGCTCCCCCACAAAGGAGAAATCCACAGCCTTTTCAAGCTTCCGGTAATAGTCGTCTTCAGGAACAAGACTCTCAACACAGGCCATCGTGAAAAGCTTCGGAGCAGCCGCCGGTTTCTTCCCTTGCATCTCAAACCCTCCATCGAACGCTTGCTTCCTATAGAGGAATTCGACATCCCTATCTGCAACTCATTCCTGACGAGCTTTTTTTCAACAGGCTCTAAAGTCTATGAACATCGGTAGCATCCAAGTTGATCCTCCGGTCGTGCTTGCTCCGATGGCCGGCATCACGAATCATACGTTCAGGCTGATCTGCAAGGAGTTCGGCGCAGGGCTGGTTTGGACGGACATGATCAGCAGTTGCGGGATACATTACGGCAACCGGAAGACCCTGGGGATGTTCGATTGGACCGCCGAGGAGCGCCCGGTGGCGGTTCAGATCTTCGGGGCGGAACCAGGAGTAATGGCTGATGCTGCCGTTCTCGTACAGGATTCGGGCGCTGACATAGTGGACATCAATGTGGGATGCCCCGTGCGCAAGGTCCGAAAGACGGGCGCCGGCGCAGGGTTGATCGCGGATCTGGACACCGCCCGAAAGATCATGGAATCGGTCGTGAAGGCGGTGAAGATCCCGGTCACGATCAAGACTCGCAAAGGTCTCGATGCCGCGCATACGACCGCCGTGGAGATCGCCAAGATTGCGGAGGACGCAGGAATCTCGGCGATCTCGATCCATGGGCGAACTGCGGCTCAGGGATACTCGGGGAGTGCCGACTGGGGTATAATCGCCAAGGTTAGGCGCGCGGTGGGGATTGCGGTCATCGGCAATGGCGACATTCGGTCGCCCCAGGATGCCAGGCGCATGCTGGACGAAACCGGCTGCGATGCGGTGATGATAGGCAGGGCGGCACTCGGCAATCCGTGGATCTTTCGGCGGACTGCGAGGTACCTGGAGACCGGCGACCTTCTGCCGGAGCCGACGTACATCGAGCGCATCGAGATGGCGCGCAAGCACCTGAAGATGATGGTTTCGCTCTATGGCGAGGACCGGGGTGTGCGAGAGATGCGCAGCCAGATCGCCTGGTATGTCAAGGGAATGCCCGGCGCAGGGCAGCTCAGACGCCTCTCCACTCAGGCATCATCGCTCGAACGAATGGAAGATGTGCTGAGCGAAATGTGTGTATAGAGGGACTTTAGGCTTCAGGGCTCAGACCTTAGGGCGGACTTGGATAACAGGCGCTGAAGTCTAAAGTCTAAGATCTAAAGTCCGAAAGGTTTCTCATGGAAAAGTTTGCCTTCATCATGCATCCTCTCGACGCTCGGGGGGATATATCCCGGAAGTACCCGTTCGTTCGCCATCTCCCCGAGGGGTTGGTCGAGTGGGGACTGAAGTTCAAAGGCCCAATGGCTATCTCGCACATCACGGGTATCAAGTCGCTCACCGGCATGGAAGCCGAGGGATGGTTCGTGGGATGTCCGCTGACCGCCCGCCAGATGATGACCCTCCCTGCCGACTATGTAGTGAGCAAGATAATAGATGCTGCGCGAACAGCTCAGGAGTCAGGCGCGGGCATAGTCGGACTGGGCGCGTATACCTCTATAGCTGGTGACGGCGGCATCACGGTTGCGAAGAACGTGGACATCGCCGTCACGACGGGCAACAGCTATACCATAGCCACCGCCATCGAGGGCGCTCTGAAGGCAGCGCCGATGATGGGAATCGAGCCGTCCCAGGCAAAGGCGGCAGTAGTGGGGGCGGCAGGTTCGATTGGGCGGACCTGCGCGCGCATCCTGGCCAAGCGCGTCCCCGAATTGAACATCGTTGACCTCCAACTCGAGCCTCTGAATAAGGTAGCCGAGGAGATAGCGTCCGAATCCGCAGCCGCCGTCAAAGTGTTCACCGAGGTCCACGAGGGCATAAAGGATGCCGACATAGTGGCCACTGCAACGAGCGCCGTGACGGCCATCATACATCCGGCCGACATCAAGTCAGGCGCAGTCGTTTGCGATGTCGCCCGGCCCAGGGACGTATCGAACAAGGTCGCGAAGGAGAGAAACGACGTCCTGGTTATTGATGGCGGAGTGATCGCAGTCCCGGGGGATGTGGATTTCGGCTTCAATTTCGGCTTTCCCCCGAAGATGGCATACGCGTGCATGTCTGAGACGATTTCTCTCGCGCTTGAAGGCCGGTATGAGAGCTTCACTCTAGGGAAGACGGTAAGCATCGAGCAGGTGGACGAGATATCGGCCATCGCAGCCAAACATGGATTCAAACTCGCGGGCTTCCGAAGTTTCGAGCGAGCCGTCACCCAGGAGCACATCGAGCGCATAAGGAACAATGCGCGACGGAGAATACTGGTAAAATAGCTAGTTTATACTGGTATACTTACCAGTTTCTTCCGATAAAGGTTTAGGCTTGGTCAGACTGGGTAAACTCTACAGTGAGAGTACATCATCAGAATGTACTATGGGGGGTGATCCAGGATGGCTCGCCGAAAAGAGATCATTGAGTTCAGGATTCCGGCAGATCCGGAATGCGCCCGGATAGTGCGCAAGGCTGTGCAGTCAATCGCTCGGAGCCTCGGCTTCTCGCAGGAGACGGCTGGTGACATCGAGCTGTCAGTCGCCGAGGCTGTGGCGAATGCCGTCGAGCATGGAAGTCCGCGATCAGGCGAAGACGTCGTAATGATAGTCTGCAGGGTGACCGGCGATAAGCTAGTCGTTGATGTGGAAGATAAAGGCCCGGGATTCACCCTGCCCAGGCGCAATAGGCGATGGGAATTGCTGGATGACCGAGGACGGGGTCTCAGGCTGATCCAGCATTTCATGGACAAAGTGACGGTTTGCAGGACTAAGAAAGGCTGTCGGATAACGATGGCCAAGAAGCACGGTAAGGCCACCCAGCTCCAAAGCGCAAACTGACTCCCCCGTAAAGCAAACGGCACTCTTGAAGTTCCAGAGTGCCGTTTTCCTACCGACTATGAGCCGGGGTTAGCGACCAGACTTACCTCGTTCGATGAGTTCCTTGACTTTCTGGCCACCCTTGTGGCCGATCTCCTCGTAGAACTCATGGCCATATTTCTTGCTGGTGGTCTGACCGCCCTTCGCGCCGATCTCCTCGTAGAACGGGGATCCATAGCGCTCGCTGGTGGTCTTCCCACCCTTCTTGCCTATGTTCTCATAGAACTCATGGCCGTATCGCTCGCTGGTAGTTTCGCCACCCCTCTTGCCGGCCTCGCTGACTGTCATGTTGCCTTTCTTCTCAGCCATTTAAGGCACCTCCCTTCACTTCTCACCGTGTAAACTTGTCTGCTATCTTCAATGCTTATCTGTATGCGATGCGGTCTCAGCGCACATCCGCATTATGTATTTACCCATTTATGCGAGCCCGCTAACGCCGCTTGCCTTCTTCATTTATTTGCTACTGGCCCTCAGCCTTTTTGCCTTCCTCAATCAGTCTTCGGACCTTCTGACCACCCTTGTGGCCAATTTCCTCATAAAAGTCGTGGCCATACCGCCCGGCAGTAGTCTCGCCGCCCTTCTGGCCGCCCTTCTTGCCGATCTCCTCGTAGAACTCATGCCCGTGGGTCTCGGCAGTTCTTTCTCCGCCGCGCTTGCCGGCCTCGCTCACGCTCATCTCTTCCTTCTCAGCCATCTCGTCCACCTCCTCTGCGGATAAGACAAAGTCATCAGTGATCAGTTACCAGTTATTAGTGGCCTTTGCGAACTGGTCACTGTTCACTGATAACCGATCACTGTTCACTTCAAGAGATGGGGCTATCCGCCCACTGCTTTCTTTCCTTCCTGAATCAGCTGTCTGACCTTCTGGCCGCCCTTCTGGCCTATCTCCTCGTAGAACGGCGTTCCATACTTCTCGCTGGTGGTCTCTCCACCCTTCTTGCCGATCTCCTCGTAGAACTCATGGCCGTGGGTTTCGGCGGTCTTTCGGCCGCCTCTCTTTCCGGCCTCGCTGACCGTCATTCCGCCTTTTTCTTCCATTTTGTTCACCTCCTCATGCGCTGTTCACCACTCAAGCTTGTCCATGCTGGCGGGAGATCCTCCCGCCAGCTATCAAAGGACGTACGGATAACACGAGGCTTCCTACTATCTGCCGGCAGCCTTCTTACCCTCTTCGATCAACCTCTTGACCTTCTGGCCGCCCTTATGTCCGATCTCCTCGTAAAACTCATGACCGTACTTGCTGCTGGTCGTCTGACCGCCCTTCCTACCAGCATCACTTACGCTCATTGCGCCCTTCTTCTCCTTGGCCATCCTGACTCACCTCCTAACGCTTGGCTGCGACCGTTGGCCCAGCCACAGACTGTGATTTTGATTGCGGGTTTCCGCCATTGAGTCCACCGTAGGCGGACTGACGTGACTACTCTTCTTTCCCTCGACGCTCCATCAGATTCCTCGAGGCGCTTCCTTATCTCCAACAGGGCTGGATGCTAGTCTTCCTCAGCCTTCTTACCCTCATCTATGAGTTCTCTCACCCTCTGGCCACCTTTGTGACCGATTTCCTCGTAGAACTCATGGCCATACTTTTCTTTGGTCGCTTCGCCGCCCTTAGGGCCGCCAATCTCACCACCCTTGTGGCCAATCTCTTCATAGAACTCATGTCCGTGGGTTTCCGCGGTCTTCTCTCCCCCCATCTTTCCGGCTTCTCTGACAGTCATCTCGCCTTTGCCTTCCTCTTCCATGTCGGGTCACCTCCTCAATCGGGTTATAACCACATACATACCGTGCCAAACATACTGCCGCAAGCGTGAAATAGCTCCCCGGACGGGAGTCCGAACCAGCTCTTGCCGGTCCTATATACTTGCGTCATTGGGGCCGAAATCCTGCGGGTTGGCGTGCATATTGGCCCGTTTCAAGCATTCGCAGGACATGACTCACCACGTCTGCCGCTACGTTCCGATCCGTAGCCTCCAATAGTCCATGCCAGGACGGAGTGCCGTTCAATTCGAGTATCACAGGGCCGTCCGGCCCTTCCATCACGTCCACGCCGGTGTAGTCGAGACCCGCCACTTTCGCTGCAGCCAGGCACATTTTACGTATGGCAGGGGTCAGCTCGCATGCCTCGCACCTGCTCCCCTGATGAACGTTCGTCCTCCACTCCCCATCACGGGCAATTCGATACATCGCCGCCGGTATCTCATCACCCACCACAAAGGCCCGAATGTCCCTGCCGTCATTGGGAACGTACTCCTGAATATAGATGACCCTGTGACGATCCATGAAGTCAGGCAGAATCTCTTCGCTGACCTCGTCCGTCAGGCGCTCGATCCCGAGGCCGTATGAGCCGTAAAGCGGCTTCACGACCGCCATCCCGTACTCCTGCACTGCGGCGATGGCCCGTTCGAGATCCTGCGTAACCAGAGTCCTCGGCACCGGGAGTCCCGCCTCTCTCAGTAGGAAAGTCGTCTGAGCCTTGCTCTCGGCAATCGAAATCGAGGCTGGGGAGTTGATGACGAGCCGGCCCTGCTGTTGGAGAAGCTCGAATATCTCGTACTGATAGTCTATCTCCCCCTGCCGGTTGAAGCCGCGGGGGATGTAGGCATCGTATATGTCCGCCGGCTCACCGTGAACCGTCAGGTATGGAGGGCCGTCCGACCGCATCTCGAAGGTTATGGGGTCTATTGCCATCCCTTGCGCAAGCTCATTCGCCGCATCCAGGAGCTCCTGGCTGGCCCAGTCCCTTTCCAAACATGAGGTCACGACGGCGATCCGATACATAGGATGGCATCCTCTTCAGACTAGAATGGGGTCTCACTGCCAACGCTTTACCCTTGCGCATGAGCGCGCAAACAGGAAAAGGTTGTGGGTTTTTGGTTTTGGGTTTTAGGGGTCCGGAGTTGGAAGTTGAAAGTTGAACGTTCACTTGCAACTTCTTCACGGGCTGTGTATCATACCTTTTGATGAAACGATTGGTCCGAGTGCTGAAGATCCTGGGCAAGGGCGTCATCGTTCTTCTGGTCCTGATCGCCATAACACTGGGCGTTCTTCGATTTGTATGGGGCGGGCAGCTCGCCGCTGAGATGGAAGCCATCCGTGCCAGGGGCGAGCCCCTCACCCTGGCCGACTTCCCCCAGCCCAAAGTCCCCGACTCCCAAAACGCCGCCCTCGTCTACGAGCAGGCGTTCAGGGAACTGCCGGAATCTGACAATGAACTGGAGATCATGGACGCCCTGAAGAAAGGCGATCCTGCCTCCCTGGCCAAGGCTGTCGAACTCCTCAAGCCATATGAAAAAGCTCTCACTCTCACCGAGAAGGCTGCATCCATGCCGCTGTGCGCATTCTCACCAACCGACCGGAATGATTTCAAGAATAGGCCTGAGATAAGGCTGCGCACTCTGGCAGTCTTCCTTGCCTACAAAGCCAGGGTGAGCGCAGGACAAGGGGATGCCGGAGGGGCTGTCCGGTTCATCGAACTGGAGTTGAGGCTAGCGGATTGTCTGGGAAAAGAGGATAGGCTGATTGGGTTTCTTTCTGGGGTGACCAGGTTCTCTATCGCTTCCAGCGCCCTAAAGAAATCCGCCGCAAATGCGACGTTCAACGAGTCGCAGGCGAAGGAGCTATATGACGCATTCGGAAAAGTGGATGTCGGGCAAATGTACATCCGCATGCTTCAGGCAGAGCGGGCCTATACTAGTGACAACCTTACCGCCACGCGCACGGACTTCAAACGATGGTACAGGAAGACGGCCAGCCCGGGTCACAACCCGCCTCCTCTCTGGACGGACCCCTTGGGGCTGATCTGGATCAAGGTGTTCTCGCTCAAGGATCAGACCGCTTACCTCCATTGCATGACCGAGGTCATAGACAGTGTGGATCTAACCTATCGAGAATTCCAATCGAGGGGTGTAGGCGAGAAGAGGATCCCGTTCTACGCGGTGATCACTCGAATGCTGGGAACAGTGGAAGCCGGGACATTTGCCACCTATAGCCGCTCAAGGGCCGAAGTCGCCGGGAGCCAAATCTTCCTCACTCTCTTGGCCTATCACGACCGCTATGAATCATATCCTGGCTCCCTCGACGAACTCAGGACAAAGCTGGGAATGGCCCCTTGAGAAAGATCCGTTCACCGGCCTAGACTTCATCTACCGCCCGCAGGTCAAAGGATTCTTACTCTATAGCCTCGATAAGGACTTGCAGGACAACGGCGGCATCACCTATACCAAAGGCTCAGAAGACGGTGCTCCCAGAGACATCGTCTGGCAGAAAAGCCAGTGAACGCTATATGCCCCCACTGTTCACCGTTTACCGTTCACTTTTCACTATAGGTGAAATACCGCCATGATCCCCTCGCGGATGAATCTGATGGCGATCGC
>Ga0307377_10008776_pt1 | contig 10205 bp, 21 predicted proteins | sample TR3MG_FD_202535 | JGI IMG/M metagenome (GOLD analysis project Ga0307377, IMG submission 202535) | Soil microbial communities from Risofladan, Vaasa, Finland - TR-3 | ecosystem: Environmental > Terrestrial > Soil > Coastal area > Acid sulfate soil | place: Finland: Risofladan, Vaasa | collected... | reverse complement strand
GTTTAATTATAAAGGATTTACTTATGTTCCAGTATAGAAACAAAAAATACGAGTATACTGAGTGGATAACTTATACAGGTGAAACAGCGTCATGTTATACTTGCAGTGAATTTAGTCACGCTCCGTTTAATTTCAAGTCGTTCTCTACATCTTCAAAACAAAGAATGCACGCTAGAATTGACGACATGCTAGACAATACTGAAAGACACGAAAAACTACACAAATTGAATACTTACACAGCGTCGGTATTTTATGAAACACTAACTTATAAAGGAGATTAATATGGAATTAATAAAAGTAACTAAAGATGGAGCTCTACATTTTAAATTGAGTGATGGACGAATAGGTGTATCTTATTCAAGTGGGTATGTTAGAGTGAGTACAAAATCACCTTGCTTTTACACTAAGAATATTAGGTTATACCAAATTAACAAAAGGACTAGCTATGTACCTGAAGGTTCTAAATACTCTTATTACCAGAGAGAATTAATTCCACTACAAAGAGATAGATTAAATCACTTAATGAACTTTAACAACAAAAACTGTAAATAACATGAGTAAGATGAAAGAAATTGACGATATCGCACAAGGAGTTGCGGACGTTACCGAAGAATTAATGCGTGACTCTGTTGATTGGCAAATAGCTGATCAAAAAGTGACTGGCGAGGCCTACGAAGAACTTCACGCTTACGTAATGAGTAAAGCGATCGAATATTTATACAAAGATAATACGAAAGCTAATCGATAATATAATTGAATAATAACAAAGCTCAACAAGGTATGAACTATAAAATCCAGGTGTAAGTGTGGCTAGGAACTCAGCGAGGAGATACGGCGCGGTACATTATTGGTGGTGAGTTATGGCATGAGAGCAATAGGCGAAAGATACGATTAATGATCACGTAATAGCCGGAAACTAGGTATGGATTAAAGTAGTGGCATATAAGACCACTGTTAACTTTACAACTACTGACGAGTATGAGGTTCGATTCCTCACTAGTTACAAATGACCTATGGTGTAATGGTAACACAACTGTTTTTGGTACAGTCGTTCGAGGTTCGAATCCTTGTAGGTCAACTAACAAATAAAATTAAATAAAATGAGTAAAACTAAATTTAACGGATTTGAAAAGTATTTCATAACCACAGCGTTGAAACACGCTATCGAAGAAGCAGAAGAAAATATTAAAGAGTTAGTGCGTGAAGGTAAAAGACCGATCTACGCAGAAGGTTACTTTGAAATGGTAGGTAAAGATCTGATTGCTAAGGTACATAACATGACACTTAAACGAGATCAAGGCCCTCAAGTCAAATTTAAAAAGCTGTTTGAATGGGGAGCACTGAATATAACGGGTATATAAATTTACAAATGTAATACGAACTACAATCGATAATATAAATGTAACAAACAATAATAATACTATGAGAATATCCCTTTACGACCGGCTTAAGCCAGAACACAAACAAAAATTGTCAGAGCACTATGCTGACCTACCTTTTTGTCACAATGAAATAATTGAAGTGCTATCCAATGAATACTACTTCACCGAAGTTAGATATGGTATCGCTGCTGATGTTGAATTCATTTGTAAAATTAACTTTTTTGGCAACGCATTCAATGAATAGTGCTATACACCAGCGTGCAAGCGACAAAGCTTTCGCTAAAATAGAAATGTTAGGCTTCCAGACTCTACGAGACGCGTATGACCTTAAGTTAGGCGACTACGGCGGTGACATATCCCTCGATCAATTTATGCTGATCGTTGAAAGTAATAAAACAGAATTAAAAGTATGGCAGTATATTGCTGAATTAATAGAAAAATCAAATAAAACCCAATAATATGACAAAAACAGAATTACAAGACAAAGTAAACGAGTTAGAATTAACACTAAACTCACTAGAACTAAACGCTAAAACCGTTAAAGACGACCTCATGGCGGCTAACAGAAGATTAGAAGACGTTAGTAAACCTACGATAACTAGAGAAATAGTTAATGACATTAGAAATGTAATAGAAGAATCAATACGTGAGAGCAGTCTTAGTAACGTGGATAGCTATGATGTTGATTTCGAAATTGACTACAACAATACATTAGCTCTAGGTAGTATAGAATTTAATGATGCCGATCAATTATCTGAAGAAATATCTGATGGTATAGAAAATTTGTTTAACATAATAAGCGACGAAGATGAAAACTAAAGAACAAAAAGTACCTAAATGGTTTCAAGGAATGATTTACGATCAAGGCGAAAAAGTTACTAACAGTTTTAGTGGCGATTCATACGAACTTAACGGCTTAGAGTTGTCTATATACGATTTTATAATGGGTAGTCAGTATGTATTCGAAATGGCACCAAACACTGTAACACAAAAGCAAATTAGTGAATTCCAAAAAGCATTAACTTGGTTTCGAGTGCATAACTCTGAAGCTTATATGGTATTACTAGATTAATTATGAACTTACTTACACAAAATACTAAATTAAAGAAAACATCCAAAGCATTAGGGCTCCGGGTTTTTAACTTCGGTATTCCCGCCTACAAATCGTCAAGTGGGAAACTGACGTGCCCAATGGCAGACGAATGTGTTAAATTCTGTTATGCCAAGAAAGGAGCCTACATCTGGTCTAATGTAAAACCGGCGTTTGAGAAGCGTTATGAGCTAAGCAAAACAGATGATTTTGTAGAAGCTATGAACACTGAAATACGTAAGAAGAAACCTGATTACGTCAGAGTCCACGACAGCGGAGATTATTATTCTCGTGCATATTTAAAAAAGTGGATCGAGGTTGCGGAAGCAAACCCAAATGTGCGGTTTTACAGTTATACCAATATGATCGATATGATGTTAAACACTTCATTACCAGATAATTATGACATTATATTCAGTGATTCAGGTAAACAAAAACATTTAATAAATGAAAGAAAACATAGGCACACCAAAATATTTTCTAGCCATAGCGATCTTGTATCTGCTGGTTATACTGATGCTTCATCAATAGATTTGAATGCAACTAGGTGGTTTAACAAGACTAACAAAGTGGGGTTAGTATTTCATTAATACAAAACTAATACGAACAACAATCGATAATAATAATAACTAAAAACAATCAAATTATGAACAAATTAATTTTACCAATGCAAAATGTAGATGTTAACTCTACGGCAATTTCAACAGCTCAATACGAGTACAACTCTTACCGATTAAAACTTACTTTTAATAACGGAAGATCTTACAACTATAAGAGAGTTCCAAATCACGTGTTTGAGGGCTTAAGAATATCTTCATCTAAAGGAAAGTTTATCAACAAGTATGTTTTACCTGTATATTCTTTCGATCACGCTTAGATGACAGAGGATCAACTAAACGACCTAGCTGCTAAAGTTGCTGATTCCATTTTCAAACGCTTAGTAGAAAAGCAGCGAGAATGGGATGAGCAATTTAACGAGCAAATGACCGAGGTGTCATGGGGGCAAATGGAGTACCAAGAAGAAGATGCTTTAAAGTCTAAGCAAAAAAAAATAGAAAAACTTAAAGAGTTATTGTCTAAAGCATTACAAGAAGAAGATTACATAGCTGCGAGTAAAATAAACTCTAAAATCGTTAATCTAAAAGCAAATAAAAAATAATATACAAAATTAATACGATTATCTATCGATAATATAAATGTAACTAAAATATATACATTATGATTAAACCAATGCTCGCATACAAAGTAGACAAAAAACCTGTTAACTGGTCCGAGAAAGTATTCATGCAACCTAAGCTTGACGGCGTACGTTGTGTAATTTCTAAAGACGGCGCATTCTCACGTACAGGTAAACCGTGGTTAAATATCGACCACATATTATCTAGTCTAGTGCCAGTGTTTCACAAACACCCTGACTTAATACTCGACGGCGAATTATACAATCACGAACTAAAAAACGATTTCGAAAAAATCATTTCACTTGTCCGTAAAACCAAGCCAAAAGCTTCTGACCGTGTTGATTCTTGTGATCTCGTGCAATTCCATTGTTACGATTACATCGATACTTCAGCTATGTTCGAAGAGCGCAGGAAATTTTTGTCTACTGCAGCATTGTATTCTTATTGCGTTAAGTATGTTCCTACGCACTCTGTTGCAACACGCGAATTAGCGAATGCTATACACGAAGACTGGCTTGACGCCGGCTACGAAGGCTCTATATTGCGTCTCAACGGTGTTTACGAATGTAAACGATCTTACAACTTACAAAAGTTCAAAGATTTTCACGATACCGAAGCTACAATTGTAGGCTATGTACCTGGCAAAGGCAAGTTCATTGGCTTAATCGGCAAGTTCTTAATGCGTGACGACGACGGCATAGAGTTTGGCTGCCCTATCGGCAAAGGTTATAACTTTCAAGATCGTCGCAATATACTAACTAATGTGAAAAATTATGTCGGCAAGCGTGCTACATTCACTTATTTCGAGCGTACTAAAGCTAACAGCTACCGTCACCCGTTATATAAAACCTTACGTAACTATGAGTAAATTAATATGGAGTCTATATAATGATAATATGATCAGTTTGGAAATAGCAACAATTTTATTAGATAAGCACTATGAGTAGAAAATTATACAATCACTTAACATTAACGAATTATGCGAATATTAACACTAAAATTAAAAGAGCAACGAAGAAAGATGCGTCACATAAACCTATTGCACGAAACAATAGCTGAATTAAATAGCAGCATTGTTAGGGATGTTATCTCTTCTGATTATCAAGGTGATTCACTACAAAATAAAGCAAAGCTTTTGTTAAAATATAACAGAAGATTAAGATTAATAACATACTAGCAGAAATGCGACAATAGCTAGTATAATATAATAGTAAGAGGCTAATGTCACAATACGAAAGAAGAATGGACTATTTGCATAGATACAAAGTTAACTACAAAAGAGATCCTATAACTGATAAACCTACGGAGGTTTTTGAATGGGGGAAGTTTTATGAAAGCGGGACGCACCAGTGTTATACACTCTTTAATTCTAAAGCTAAAATAACAACTTATAAGAGCCTTAAATGGCACTTGTATGTATTGTGGTACTTGAATCCTCAAATGGATCAAGAAGACTTTAATATGGTTGCAGAGCATGTATGCAAGAAAGAAAACGGATTTGTGACATTTACTGTTTCTAACCAGTTATTAAATAAGATGGTATACGATGTATCCCTTATGGATTTAGAAAAACCTCCACCAAATAAATTACGAAAAATTATATTTAAAGATTTCACAGGTTTAACTATGAGAGAAAAGTTATCTATAGTAGGTAAAATGGTTGGTAGAAAAAGCATTTCTGAATCGGAAATTTACGATGCAATGATCTTAGTTAACAACGAAAACGAAAAAATTACTATACCTAAATTAGCTAAAGAACTAAACTGCTCAACTAGAACAATATACAGAAACATGGGAAATGAACTTAAAAAAGAAAAAACACTTTTAAACCAGCAAATTAATCTACAAAGTTAATACGAATGGCTTGCGATAATATAAATATATGAAAAAATATAACATACAAAATTATATAAGATACAAAGAAGATCTTAAAAGATCTATGCCTGGCGATAAAATAGCTTACTCTTATTATACTAGAGATGAGCTTATAATAAAATTTATGCCTTTAGTAGAGAATTTAGCTAGAAAGTTTTCAACATCTGATCAAGCTTCTGGGGTTTTAAGTATCAATGACTTAATACAAGAAGGTAATGCAGGCTTAGTGCAAGCTGTTAATAATTTAAAGATAGATACTATAACTGACTCAGCTGATCCTGAGAAGACAATAAAGTCTTTTTTAGCTAAACGGATTAAAGGAGCAATTAGACGAGCTGTAGATATTAATAGAGGTAATATAAGAATACCTGAATACAAGATAACAGAGATAAGAAAAGATGGAGGCAAAGATAAAAAATTAGTCTCTATGTTCTTCAACCAAATATTTACTTCTATTGATGAAAATTTTAATTCAGACGACGACTATACTCCATTTGAGGTGGCTGATACTTCAGAACCTTATAACCTACAATTACTGAATACTTATTTACTAAGTATAATGGAAAAGTATTTAAGTGTAAAACAATATGAAGTATTAAGACTAAGCTATGGTCTTGACTGCGAAAAATTATCTGCTAAAGAAATAGCCAACCTATTAGATATAAGCGGAGTATCAAATTATGTTCGAGTATCAGAGATAAAAAAAGCTGCAATTGAAAAACTAATAGACGAAACACCTGCAAATAATGTGATAGACTACTTGTAAACCAAGCAGTTAGTATGTAATTATATTAATAACAATCAAATTTAATCCAATGACTTTAAACGAAAAGCTGGCAACAATCCAGACAAAATTCAAATCTAAAAAAAGTAGATTCAACTCTTTCGGCAAGTACAACTTCAGATCCGCCGAAGACATCCTAGAAGCAACAAAACCCTATCTATTAGAATTAGGAGTAAGTGTAACAATTAGCGAGTTGTTATTAGAGCATGAGCCATTCCCTATTTTAGAATCAAAAGCTACTATCTCTGATAGCGAGAGTGCTATACACGCAACAGCGGTTGTTGGTGTTGACTTAGCTCAAAAAGGTATGCAAATGCCTCAAAAGTTTGGTTCAGCATCTTCTTACGGTAAAAAATATGCTTTAGGAAATCTATTTTTAATTGATGATACAGCAGATAGCGATGCTGTTAATTCGCACGGGAGTGAAGCTACTCCGGCTAAAACCAAAAGTACTTTAACCTCTAAAAAAGATCCAGCTTATGAAAAAGCGGTTCAATACATAGCAGCAGGTGGTAAAATTGAAGCCATAAAAGCTAAGTACAGCCTATCTCAAGAAATAGAGGGCTCATTATTAACAACACTATAAAAAATGAAAGACTTTAACAAAAAAGAAATATTAGATAGACTTACAAACGATGAAGACTACTATGGTGACTTTGGTCGACAATTTAGAAGCAATTCTGATATTTCTACACTGTTAACAAACCCTTTAGCGCTTGGCGCTCCTCAGCAACCAAACATTAATTTTTTGATTGGAGGTTACTTCCATACAGCTATATTAGAACCAGATAAACTGAAAAAGTATAGGATTATAGAAGGAACTAAGACTAGGAATACCAAAGCGTATAAAGAGATCTCAGGCGGCGAAATGTGTTTATTAACTCACGAAGTAGACAAGTTAGAATTACTTATAGATACCATGACATCTAACGAAACTTGCAATGGATTAATAAATGGTATTAACGTTGAGTATGAACAGCCTGGGATTGGCGAGATTGAAGGTATGATGTGGAAAGGTAAAGCTGATATAGTAAATCACGATGAAAGATTGATAGTCGATCTTAAAACTACAGGTGATATATCAAAGTTTAGAAGCTCTGCTTTCCGTTACAATTACGACAGTCAAGCCTACATTTATCGTAAAATATTTGGTTATGATTTAATTTTCATGGCAATAGACAAAACTACGCAGCAAATCGGTATATTCGATTGTTCAGATTCTTTCTACGAAAGTGGTAAGAACAAAGTACAGCAAGCGGTAGAGCAATACAAATTATTTTATGAAAACCCGGACTTTAAACCGGAAAACTATTTTATCAATAAGACATTATAAGTTTACAAATGTAATACGAATGACTATCGATAATATAAACGATTAACAATTAAAACTAAAACAAATGGCAAGTATTATTAAAGCAAGTATCAACTTAGACATGATCGACAAGTCTAAAATCTATGTTGGAAAGAAGGGTAAGTATTTACCTATTACAATTACTATTAACGATGAAGTAGACAACTACGGAAATCAAGGACCAGTAGTTATTGAGCAATCTAAAGAAGAGCGCGAAGCTAAAGCAGCTAAGATCTATTTAGGTAATGTGAAAGTTGTATGGACAAACGGAGATAACGTTTCAGCAGCGCCCAGAACTGATCAACCACAACAAGCAGCGGCCCAGGTTGGCCCTCCAGACGATCTGCCTTTTTAATGGATCAATGTGAAATATGTGGTGAAGTTATGACTAAGCGTGACTTTGATTACTGCGATATGTGTCCCGATTGCTTAGACGGAGAATAATTAAATTAAATTAAATTAAATGCAAACAACAGAGATCAATGGATTTGTGATTGATGAATTCAATACACATAAGCTTGATGAAGGCAATAAGCAGGGCATATGTCCTGTTTGTTCTCCTGATAGAAAACCTAAGAATCAGAAAGCAAAATGTGCTTCTTATGATTGGGATCGGGGTCTCGGTACTTGCCACAATTGTAACACTAGTTTTCAATTGCATACTTATAAGCGTAAAGGCAAAGCTGAAAAAGTATATGTTAAACCTGCTCCTGTTGCTATACACGGCGAACCAGGTATGCAAGTTGAAGATTGGTTTAAAGCAAGAGGTATTTCCAAACAGACTCTTAGTGACTTAAAAATCACTGAGGGTCCTGAATGGATGCCGCAAACACAAAAGTCCGAGAACGTTATAAAGTTTAATTACTTTATGGGGGGCGAGTTAACAAATGTTAAGTATCGTGATGGTAGAAAAAACTTTAAGCTTTATAAAGGAGCTGAAAAAGTATTCTATAATATCGACAGCGTAGTAGGTTTTGATTATTGCGTTATTGTTGAAGGTGAAATGGATGTGCTAGCGCTACACGAAGCTGGTATAACAAATGCAATCTCAGTTCCAAACGGAGCTACACTTAATACTAACAACCTAGATTACTTAGACAGCTGTATTGATTACTTTGAAGACAAAGATAAAATTATATTAGCTGTAGATTCCGATGAGGCAGGACAAGCATTACAAACAGAATTAATCCGTAGATTAGGATCTGAGATTTGTCATATAACCACATTTGAAGATTGTAAAGATGCTAATGAATATTTATTAAAGTATGGAAAAGAAAGGTTATCAGAGCGTATTTCAAAAGCAAAACCAGTCCCACTCGAAAATGTTACAACGTTCAGAGATGTTGAAGATGAGGTTACCGACTTTGTTAGGAATGGCTTTAAGCCAGGATTTCAGATTGGCTTACAAAATTTTGATGAAATCTTTTCAACATACACTGGTCAATTCATTACTGTTACTGGTATTCCTAGTTCCGGTAAGAGTGATTTCGTCGATCAAATGGTTGTCGGATATAATAATAACTACGGATGGAAAACAGCGTTTGCTTCGCCTGAAAATCAACCAACTTATCTACATGCTCATAAATTAATGCGTAAGACTTGGCAAGGCATGCCAACTAAAGAAGATATTGGAGGAGATAAATGGAATCAAATAGCGGATCATTGCAATAGTAATTATTTTCACATCGACATGGAACGTTATACTTTAGATTCAGTTCTTAAAAAAGGGGCTGAGCTAGTTAAACGTAAAGGTATTAAATGTTTAGTTATAGATCCGTTTAATAAAGTAAGAGACCTTGGTGGATCTGATGATGTCAATAGATATACTATGGAGTACTTGCAAAAGATAGAAATCTTTGCTAAGAAGTACGATGTATTAGTGTTTATTGTTGCCCATCCAACTAAAATGTATAAGGATAAAGATGGTAATATTGAAGAGCCTACAATGTATTCTATTAAAGGTGGAGGTGAATGGTACGATGCTTCTTATCACGGCATATTAGTTCATAGGAACTACAACAACAATACTGTAAAAGCTAAAGTGTTAAAAGTTAAGTTTCAAAACCTAGGTACTAATCAAGCTGAAGCTCATTTTAAATGGGATCCTAAGTCAGGTTGTTTTATTCCTCATCAAGAAATTAGTTTAGTTGGAGAAAAAATGCCATGGGAGTAAAGAAAAAGTCTTGCGATATGGGTAAAAGTCCATTCAAAGAAACTCTTTGGGAAGATCAACGCTGGTGTATTAGAGAGGGTATCTACATAGCTCCAAAAGCCAAGAACGATACAGCTTGGTATATCGACATTAAAAACAAAGGCAAAATCAATACTACTCCTGGTACTTTTGGTAAAACAGAAATATGGGTAAAAATATTTGAATATTATAAATACTATGCAGATAAATATAGAAAATGAATACAAAGGATTACTTTCAGAAATACTCAACAGAGGACTGGATAAATCAGATAGAACAGGCACAGGGACGAAGTCTGTCTTCGGAAGAACGATTAGACACGATATGTCTTTGGGGTTCCCTATTCTTACAGGA
>Ga0307377_10008775_pt1 | contig 10206 bp, 7 predicted proteins | sample TR3MG_FD_202535 | JGI IMG/M metagenome (GOLD analysis project Ga0307377, IMG submission 202535) | Soil microbial communities from Risofladan, Vaasa, Finland - TR-3 | ecosystem: Environmental > Terrestrial > Soil > Coastal area > Acid sulfate soil | place: Finland: Risofladan, Vaasa | collected... | reverse complement strand
CGAAATGCCAGGCCGACCACGGTGGCCACGGGCGCCAGCGTGATGTAGCGCTTGTCGAAAGTGAACCTGATGCCGACCGTCTCGACACCATCGGCGACCTGTTTGCACACGATGCCGAAGTCGGGAATCGAGGTGGCATCGGAGCCGGCATACGTGCCGGTGAGCGCGAAGCACGGGATCTCCTCACCCACCGCCAGGCGCGGCAGGTAATGGTTCTTCTGTTCCTCGCTGCCGTAATGCAGCAGCAGCTCGGCCGGCCCCAGCGAGTTCGGCACGGCAACCGTCGAGGCCACCGTGGCCGACATCGTGGACAGTTTCTGCAGCACGGCCGAATGCGCCAGCGCGGAGAATTCCATGCCGTTGTAGCGCTTGGGGATGATCATGCCGAAGAACTTGTGCTTCTTGATGAACTCCCACACCGGCGGCGGCAGGTCGGCCAGCTCATGGGTGATCTGCCAGTCGTCGATCATCGCGCACAGTTCTTCCACCGGACCGTCCAGAAACGCCCGTTCCTCGGTACTCAATTCGGGCTTGGGCTGTTTCAGCAGTTCGGTCCAGTCCGGCTTGCCGGAAAACAACTCGCCCTCGAAGCCGACCGTGCCCGCTTCCAGCGCGGTCTGCTCGGTGTCGGAAAGTTTCGGGGTGACGCTGGCGAACAGTTTCAGCAGCGGCGCGCTGATCGTGCGGCGGCGAAAATCCACCAGCAGCAATGGCACGGCGATCAACGCCTCGACGATCAGCAGGAGCACCATGGTCCACGGCGCATGCACCACCAGCCCCACCAGCAGCGTGGTCGCCATCGTGACGATCGCCCATGCGCGCAGGCTGCAGCGATGGTAGGCACAGGCACCGGTAGCGAGCAGCGCCGCCAGCAGAGTCAATATCATGGACATCTCGACACCTCACTACACGGTTGGACAGCGGCGGCACGAAGCCGGGCATCACTTTGATGGATTCAGACTTTGCACGAAGCGGGCGATTTCGCGGGTGAAAGCGTCGTTCGCATCGCCCGCGACCATGTGGGTCGCATTCGGCAAGGCCCGATGTTGCGCATGCGGCACCAGTTGCAGGAATTCACTGACAGTATCGCCCGACACCACGTCGCTGCGCGCACCGGACAGCAGCAGCACCGGCACTTCGATTTTCGATGCCGCTGCCTGCAGGCGCGGCTGATAGCGTTCGCTCTCCCGTACCACGCCGGACAGCAGCGCCGGGTCCCAATGCCAGCGCAACCGGCCATCGGCACTTTCGCGCAGCAACGGGCGCAACTGCTCTTCGCTCTTGCGTTTGCGCCGCTGCGGCAGGTAACCGGCGATTTGTTCGGCGGCTTCGGCGTAATCGGCAAAGCCATCCGGATGCGCCTGCATGAACGCGAGGATGCGTTCCACCCCGGCGGTTTCCCAGCGTGGCGTGATATCGACCAGCACCAGGGCCCGAAACGGCGACGGAGTGATCTCGCCGGCAAGCAGCAGCCCCAGCAGCCCGCCCATCGACGCCCCGACCAGGATCGGCGGTTGCGGCTGGACATCGGCCAACCGGGCCAGGTCGCTGGCGAACTGATCCATGTGGTAGTCGCCATTGGCCAAGCGGTCGCTTTCGCCGTGGCCGCGGCTGTCGAAAGTCACGCAGCAGCAGCCGCTGTCCGCCAAAGTGCCGGCCGTGCCGTTCCAGGCACCGCGTGTCTGGCCGAAACCGTGCGCAAACAGCAGCACGGGCCGCCCCCCGGTGTTGCGTGTCTCCACCGCCAGACTGATGTCGGCGACCGGGAAGCGGCTCACCGCCGCTGACGTGAAAGTATCAATAACCATACGCTAGAGTATGGGTGCCTATCGCAAGCGTCGTCAACCGGTCTGTCCACGCGTTCGGCAGCGGCGATGGATCTTCAATAATTCCAGATATATCGCTCGCCACGGATTACAAAGACGCAGGGTATGGCTACCATACGCACATGAATGTGACCAGCAAGCCCGAACGTACCCGCCTGTCTGCCGAGGATTGGGAGCTGGCCGCGCTGCACCTGATCGCCGAGCAAGGCGTCGGCGCGTTGGCGGTGGAGGCACTGGCTCGGCAACTGGGCGTCACCAAGGGCAGCTTCTACTGGCATTTCCGTACCCGCGAAGCCCTGCTGAACGCCGCGCTGGAGCGCTGGGAGCTGTATGGCGAGCGTGAGATCATCAGCCAGATCGAACAGATTGCCGACCCGCGCAAGCGCCTGCCCGAATTGTTCCGTCGGGTGGCCCACGAGCTGCAGGCACACCGCATCTATGCGGCACTGCTGAAGGCGCTGGATCATCCGCAGGTGGTGCCGGTGATGGCGCGCGTGTCACAACGGCGAATGGAATTCCTGACCACCGCGTATCGCGAGGCCGGCCTGCCGCCGCCGCAGGCACTGAACCGGGCACGGCTGACTTACGCCGCCTACGTGGGTTTTCTGCAGCTCAACTTCACCCTGGGTCTGCCGCGCATCAACCACGAGGAATTCGATGCCTACGTGGAACACATGATCGCCACCCTGATCCCGGCCTGAGTTCTCCGACACCGGCAAGACGGTCGCAGGGCGACCTGCCGTGCTGCGCGGAACCTTGCAATGCCAATCTCCGCAAACTACCGTTCCCTCTCTTTTTTGCGACAAGACCAGAGAGGAAACGATGGCGAGCGGACTGGAAGCGCTGACGAGCTGGGTAACCGAAATGGCGGCGCTGACCCGTCCCGCACACATTCACTGGTGCGACGGCTCGGATGCGGAATACAGCACCCTGCTACAGCAGATGCTGCAGTCCGGTGACCTGATCGAGCTGAACCAGCAGACGCATCCGGGTTGCTATCTGCACCGCTCCGATCCCGCCGACGTGGCCCGCGTCGAGCACCTGACTTTCGTCTGCCATCCGCAACGCGAAGATACCGGGCCGAACAATCACTGGATGGCACCGGAGCAGGCGCACGCGAAAATCGACGCGCTGTTCGACGGCTGCATGACCGGCCGCACCATGTACGTGGTTCCCTACTGCATGGGGCCGATCGATTCGCCGCTGGCCCGTTGCGGCGTGGAGATCACCGACAGTCCGTACGTGGTCGCCAACATGCGCATCATGACCCGCATGGGCGCCGCGGCGCTGGCGCGCATCGAGCGCGAGGGGCCGCTTTCGAACGGCGTGCTTTCGAACGGCACGTTCGTCAAAGGCCTGCATTCCACCGGCGAGCTCGACCCCGAGCGCCGCTATATCATGCATTTCCCGGCCGAACTCACGATCAAATCCTACGGCTCCGGCTACGGCGGCAACGCGCTGCTGGGCAAGAAATGCCATGCCCTACGCATTGCCAGCAACCAGGCCCGCGCCGAAGGCTGGCTGGCCGAACACATGTTGATCGTGGGCATCGACACGCCACGGGGCGAGACGCATTACATCGCCGCCGCGTTCCCGTCCGCCTGCGGCAAGACCAACCTGTCGATGCTGATCCCCCCCGAAAGCTATCAGCGCGATGGCTGGAAGGTGCGCACGATCGGCGACGACATCTGCTGGATGCGCCCCGGCCCGGACGGCAGGTTGTGGGCCATCAACCCGGAGGCCGGATTCTTCGGCGTCGCCCCGGGCACCAGCAGGAGCAGCAATCCGAACGCGCTCGAGACGATCGCGCGCGACACCATCTACACCAACGTCGCGCTCACTGCCGACAACCAGCCATGGTGGGAAGGCCTGCCCGGCACGCCGGTCATCGACTGGCAGGGGCGCCCCTACGATCCGGCCAACGGCCCGGCGGCGCATCCCAATTCGCGCTTCACGGTCAGCGCCAGACAGTGCCCAACCTGGTCGCAGGAAGCCGAGGCTGCGCAAGGCGTGCCGATCAGCGCGATCGTGTTCGGCGGTCGGCGGCCGTCGCTGGTGCCGCTGGTCTTCGAGGCGCACCACTGGTCGCACGGCGTGCTGGTCGGCGCATCGATGGGCTCGGAAACCACCGCCGCCGCCACCGGCGCGGTCGGCGTGATGCGCCGCGATTCGATGGCGATGAAGCCGTTTTGCGGCTATCACTACGGCGACTACTTCGCGCACTGGCTGTCGTTCGATCAGGCCGGTGCCCGGTTGCCCAGGGTCTTTCACGTCAACTGGTTCCGCAAGGGCAGCGACGGCAAGTTCCTGTGGCCGGGCTTCGGCGACAACCTGCGCGTGCTGGAGTGGATGATCGACCGCGTCGAAGGTCGCCTCGACGGCGTCCAGACGCCGATCGGCATCCTGCCGGGACCGGCCGAGCTCAAGCTGGACGGACTCGACCTCGAGCGCCACCATCTCGACGAGTTGCTAGCGGTGGACCACGCCGGCTGGCAGGCCGAACTGGCCGCCATCGGCGAGTATCTGGAAACCTGCCTGCCCCGCCTGCCCGAGCGCCTGCGCAAGGAGCAGCAACGCGTGGCCGAGGCGCTGACCGAGGCGCTCAGGCAGCCGTGCCAGGCCGGCGCCGCAACCTGACGGCATGGCTCGCGGGCGGGGCCCAAGTGCCCCGCTCCGGCTCATCATCGCAACGCGCGTGCGCTAGCAGCCTGTCGGACTTTGGTTGGCCGGGCTGCGAATCCGTCTGTGCGGTCCATATTTCCCCCGCTTCTTGGCCCATGGAACCACCCTGGGCCGGCGAAGCGTCGAAAATCTGTCCTCGCACCGCCGAATTCTCGCCTCGACCACCAAAGCCCGACAGGCTGCTAGTGCTGCAAACCCTTCCGTGTGCCGCTGCATCCAAGCTGGCAAGATGATCGTCGCCCATATCAACCCCGGAAGCCGCATGTCGCCTGTCGCCGCCAACACGGGAGCCAACGACACCGACGATGTGCGTGCCGCGATGGCCGGCGATCGCCGCGCGTTCGAGCGGCTGTACCGGCTGCACGTGGGTCGGGTGCATGGTGCGGTCTACCGGCTGGCCGGCTACGACCGCGCGCGTGCCGAGGATCTCACCCAGGAAGCGTTCATCCGCGCCTGGCAGAAACTGCCGGGCTTTCGTCACGAAAGCGCATTCGGTACCTGGCTGTACCGGCTTGCGGTCAACCTGGCCTTGATGGACATCCGTGCGCGCGGCGCCGATCCGGTCAGCATGCTCGACGACGAGCACCTGCCGGATACCGGTCAGACGCCGTTCTGCGCTGCCGAGCGCGAGGAACTCGAACGCGCGATCGGCCGGCTGCCGCCGCGTGCCCGCGCCGTGCTGGTCCTGCACGACATCGAAGGTTGGCGGCATGAGCAGATCGGCAGCGAGATGGGCATGGCGACAGGCACCTCGAAGGCTCAACTGCACCGCGCCCGTGGCTTGCTGCGAAAAATATTGGGGCCTGCGGCCCCGGGAGTACCGGCATGAACGAATTCGAATGGCGCCGCCAACTGCGCAACCTGCGTCAACCGCTCAGGCCGCAGCGGGACCTCTGGACCTCGATCGATGCCGCGCTGGCTGATGTCGCACCCGCAAGTACCCGGTCGTCCGATCCATCACTGCCCCGACGCCGACCGGAGCATTGGCGGCGCTGGCTGCTCGGGGCCAGCCTGGCCGCATCGGCACTGCTGGTCGCCGGCATGGGCAGGCGCCTGCTGCATCCGCCTGCCGGGTTGCCGGTCATTGTCAGCACATCACCGGCCATGCCCGCATGGAAGCCGACCGACCCGCGGCTGGCCGGTGCGGCGATCGAGCTGGATGCGGCCCGCATGGAATTGCAACAGGCCATCCGGCAGGCGCCCGACTCGGCCGCCTTGCAGCGCCTGCTCGCCCGCACCGAACGCCAGCAAGCGCAACTGCGTCAATCCGCCAACTCGGCCGGTTGATGCCATCAGGAATGGCCATGAAGAAATCACCCATGAGAGCGGTCCACTGCCTTCCGCTGCTGCTCTGTCTTTGCATCGGCCAGGCTCTGGCCGACACGCCGATTCATCTGCGCCATGACGCCGCCACCGCGGCCCACATCCGCATCAGCAACGTCAAGGGCAGCGTCACGGTCATCGGCTGGGATCGCCCCGAAGTGGAGGTTACCGGTCAACTCGGCGAAGGCGCCAGGCCGCTGGCAATCACGGGCAGCAATGCCGACCTGGCGGTCAAGGTCGAACCGCAAGGCGGCTCCGGCTGGTTCAACTGGCACGGCGACAATGCCATGGCGCCAAGCACGCTGGAGTTGCACGTGCCGCAGGGTGCCTCGCTGGAGATCCATGTGATCAGCGCGCCACTGACCATCGACGGCATCGATGGCGGCAGCATTGCGGTCAACACGGTCAGCGGCAAGGCCCGCATCAATGCGCGGACGCCTTCCTTGAAGATCAACAGTATCAGCGGCGGCATCGAGCAGGCCGGGCACGCCGAACACGCCGACCTGCAGACGGTGAGCGGCGACATCCTTGCCCCAGCGCTCGGCAGCGAGGCCAGGCTGCAGACCGTTTCCGGGCATGTCCAGGCAGTTGGTGGACCATGGCGAAAACTCACCCTCAGCAGCGTATCCGGCGATGTGCAACTGGCCGGCCAGCTGGCCATCGACGGCCATCTCGGCATCGACAGCATGAGCGGCGACGTGCAGCTGCAGTTGCCCGCGGACACCTCCGGCGCCATTCATGCCAGCAGCTTCAGCGGCGACCTGCGCAGCGATTTCGGCACGCCGCAAAAATCCGGACACGGCCCCGGCGCCACCCTGGACACCCGTCTGGGCACTGGCCGCGGCAGGATCGACATTGAAACGTTCAGCGGTGACCTGCGCATCCGCAGACAGGACTGACGCCATGTGGCGTTGAATAACTGAATCGACTGGCGGGTAGGCGGATCGGCGAATCAAAGATCCTGGTGATACTGCACGTACGGTGTGCGCGACTGGTCAGGCTCGGGACCGACCGGCGTATTCGCCGGATTGCCCGATGACCACAGATTCTGGGCACCGATACTCAGTTCGCCCTGCCACGGCAACCGCCAGGTGACGCCCAGGTCGATACTGTTCCAGCGCCGGTCGGCATTGAGGCTACCCGGGATACTGACCTGCGGTTGCATGGTACGGCCGATCAGGGTGCCACGCAGCGGGCCGTGATCGATGCCAAGACTCAGTGCCTTCTGATCCAGCGTGCTGACGCCGAGCAGATTGCCCGGAAGTAGGTTGATGCGACCCACGCTGGCACCGAGATCGATGCCGCTCTTGCTGCCAATCGCCAACCGGCCACGCGCGTTGAACTGGGCGCTGCTGTCAAAACCCGACAGGCCGTCAACCCCCGGCGAGACGCCAAGCAGCACCCGTGGCAACACGACGTGGCTGTTCGGTGTGCGGTTGCCGCCGACACTGAGGTCGATGCTGTAGCGACCACCCACATAGGTGGCGCCCACCTCGCTGCCAAGCACGCGCCAGGGCTGGTTCACCCATGAATGCTCGCTGACTTCGGCATGCGCCCTCAGGTTCGGCGCGATGCCATATTGCAGGCCGGTCGTGATGACATTGCCCGTGCCGACACCGCCAAACGTCAGCGGCGCGTTGTTGTACAAGGCCTCGGCACCGCTGCTTCGCCCGACCTTGAGCATCAGCAGATGACCATCCCCACCAAGCCACAATGGCACGGCCGCACCCGGCTCAAACGCAGTCATCTGAGCCGGCTGCTGCATCAGCAGATGCTCCGCCTGAGCGCTGTTGCTGCTGACAGACTGCCCGACCGCAGCGAGCGGCAGCAGCAACGTCAACAACAGGGAGGCCGGGTGACGCATAGTATGGGTCGGTTGATTGATCAATGGAGAACGGATGGATTGTAGCGCATTTTTACATTTAACTAACGCCATGGAAATGGCGGTCAAATCACAAAATCGCTGGTTCCGGCCACTCTGACCGGTCAAGGCACGCACAGGTTCCCCCCCACCATAATGCTGGCAGCCAGACTGGCTTACACGATATAAAGGTACCTTGAAGGTGCCGCACGCCCATGCCGCAGGACCGATCCGGAACTGACCAGCAGCCACCGATGATTGTCACGCCGACGATGCGCTCAACCCAGCCTTTTCCGATGGCACGGAATCTTGCGGCTCTGCACAAGGCGATCGAACTCCTGTTTCAGGCTTCGGACGCAGCCAGCGTCATGGAAATCTGCGACCTGATGCGGGGCAACCTGGAAATCCAGGGCCGACTTCGCTGGCGCGGCATGCATGAACAGCCGGCGCATCCGCTGGCTGGACAGCTGGAACTGGCCACCGACCCCCAGGGGTTGCGCGCACTGATCCTGGAGGGGGCCGACCTTCCACTCCCCGAGCACATCCGTGAGCAGCTGGCCTGGCTGGGGCGTCTGGCCGATGCCCGCCTGCGCCAACTGGCCGAAAGCAGTCGGCTGTACGAGGCGATTTCCCGTCTGGCCCTGGCCGAGCGCCTGCAACGTGCGCTGTATGCCATTTCCGAGCAGTCCGGCAGCGAACACGACATGCCCGAGATGATGCGCTCGCTGCATGCCACCGTCAGCAGCCTGATGTATGCGGAAAATTTCTACATCGTGTTGTACGACACCACGTCCGACACCGTGCGTTTCCCCTATTACGTCGACGTCGCCGATACCGATCCGCCGCTGCCCGATCAGGATCTGCCGCTGCGCGACATGCAGTACAGCCTTACCTGGAACCTCCTGCACGAGGGCCGGCCACTGATGGGTTCGATCGATGAGCTGAAACAGCAATTCGGCGAACGCTTCGTGCTGTTCGGTCCCAGTTGCGAGCATTGGCTGGGCGTGCCCCTGTTGCGCGCCGGACGCGCGGTGGGCGGCATCGTGATGCAGAGCTACCGCACCGACACGCACTACTCCCGGCATGACTTCGAACTGCTGAACTACGTGGCCCAGCATGTGCAGACCGCGCTGGAACGGCGCGAAGCGCACCTCGAACTGGGCCGCCGGGTGGCCGATCGCACGGCAGCGCTGCGCGAGTCGAATCGCGTCCTGCGCCAACAGGTCCTGCAGCGCCAGCGTGGCGAGCGCCTGCAGGCAGCCCTGTTCCGCATTGCCGAATTGGCCAATACCTCCGATACCCTGGAAAAATTCTACGCGGCCATGCACCAGGTTATCAGCGGCCTGCTGTATGCGCGCAACTTCTACATCGCGCTGGTCGACGAAGAAAGCGGCTACCTGACCTTTCCCTATTCGGTCGACGAAGTCGACGCCGAGCGGCTGCCGCGTGCGCACGGTCGCGGCGCCACCGAATACGTATTGCGCCATGCCAAACCGCTGCTGGCCAGTCCGGACGAAATCCAGCGGTTGTGCGCGCTGGGCGAGATCACCCACTTCGGCACGCGCTCGGAGTGCTGGCTTGGCGTGCCGCTGGTATCGGGCGGGAAGGCCATCGGCGTGCTGGCACTGCAAAGCTATTCGCCCCGACACACCTACAACGAGCGCGATCAGGAGCTGCTGACCTTCGTCAGCTACCACATCGCCAATGCGCTGCAACGAAAGCACGCCGCCTCATCGCTGCAACAGGCGTATGCCAGCCTGGAACGCCGCGTCACCGAGCGCACCCGTGCGCTGGCCCTGGCCAATCGCGATTTGCGCGAACAGATCGCCGAACGCGAGCGGGTCGAGCGCCGGCTGAAATACGAGACGCTGCACGATTCCCTGACCGGGCTGCCCAACCGCGCCCTGCTGTTGCAGCGACTGGAACAGGCGATCCAGCGCCACACCGCCAATCCGAAAGAACTGTTCGCGGTGTTGTTCATCGACCTGGATCGCTTCAAGGTGATCAACGATTCGGTCGGCCACCTGGTCGGCGACGACCTGCTGTTCCAGGTCGGTGGCCGCATCCGCGCCTGCCTGAAAACCCGCGACGTGGTCGCGCGCCTGGGCGGCGACGAATTCGCCGTGTTGCTGGAAAGCATTTCCGATGCCGGCAAGGCGCCGCGGATTGCCGAACGCATCATCAGCGAACTGCACACGCCGTTCCGGCTCGGCACCAAGGAGATTTTCACTTCGGCCTCGATCGGCGTGGCGCTGTCCAGCCTGCATTATCAGCAGCCGGAAGAATTGCTGCGCGATGCCGACGCGGCGATGTACCACGCCAAGGATCGCGGCCGCCATCGCGTGGCGATGTTCGATGACCGCCTGCGCCGCGAGGCGCTGTCGCTGCTGGACATGGAAAGCGACCTGCGCCACGCGCTCAACCGCAATGAATTCGTGCCGTTCTACCAGCCGATCGTCGAGCTCGCCGATGGCCGCGTCACCGGTTACGAGGCGCTGCTGCGCTGGCATCACC
>Ga0307377_10008774_pt1 | contig 10206 bp, 22 predicted proteins | sample TR3MG_FD_202535 | JGI IMG/M metagenome (GOLD analysis project Ga0307377, IMG submission 202535) | Soil microbial communities from Risofladan, Vaasa, Finland - TR-3 | ecosystem: Environmental > Terrestrial > Soil > Coastal area > Acid sulfate soil | place: Finland: Risofladan, Vaasa | collected... | reverse complement strand
AAGAACCGCACCTTGGAGTGCCGAAGAGAGCCTGGCTCTGCCATGCCTGGCCGAACAATGCCAAGTGGCTATTTTACCCGGCCGTCGGTCAAAAACGTGAGCATCGAAAGCTCGGACTCAGAAAGAGTGCCATAGGTCAGAACCCGGATCTCACTGAACTCCTGATGCGGATCATCCAAAACCGTCAGGATGAAGTCGGCCGCCTCCCGCAATGAGCGGAGTTCTTTGTACTTCAGTTGGTACGCGCCACCCTCTTCTTCATAGACGGCGTACTTGACGCGATACCGTCGGACCACCGACCCCACAATTGGGGAACAGTATAGGCCCCCTACGGTCGGGGTTTCGTGTCTCCCTCAGATTGGCCGTCAGCCCCGGTGTGGTCGTGGATGAACCCGTCGGGGTGCTCCGCTCCCTCGTAGATGTAGCCCTCGTCTTTGCCGTCTTCGATGAGACGAACGGAGCAGTTCTTGGGGTTGGGCTCCTTCTCCAGCCACTCGTAGGTCTTGTGGAGCCAAGCGAACAGGAAACAACGGTTCGTGGTTCCGTGCCCCACGACCACGATGTCTTCGATGCCGTGCTTGTCGGCATCGCGGTGAAACGTCCCGAAGGCTTGGTGGATACGTTGGGCCACGTCGATCCGCGATTCACCCAAAGGAAGTTGGGCGAAAACTTTGCCACCGTCACGCTTGTGCTTCTGGTAGTAGGCCCACTCTTCGGGGTACTGCTCCTTGCGCTCGTCGTCGGAGAGGCCGTCGTAGATTCCGTGCTGCTGTTCGTAGAGAAGGAAGTGCTCCTTCTTGTCGAAAAAAAACGAGGTCCCTTCTCTACGAATAGTAGAGGTCAGAACATCGTGGTTAGGGGAATCAAAGATCTGAGCCTCCTTGGGGAGAGTACAGGCTTCGTAAATCTCTTGAGCGGTTTGTCGGGTCCGGTTGTAGGGACTGTGCCACAAGCGAATTTTAGGGAGGACTCTTCCAAGGGGTCCGTGGGCGATCAGATGCTTGGTGAAATATCCGGCGAGGAACTCCCCGGCTCCCTTGGCCTGGGCTCGACCTTCTTGGGTGAGGTTGATCGACATATCGGCATTGCGGGTATTCTCCGACCAGTCGATGTTGGCGTGGCTTTGTCCGTGGCGTACTAGAAATACTCGCATCTTGTTGGTTATACGCCTATGGAGGACACTTTGATGATGTACCGCTGGACCCCCGTAGCTCTGATGGCAGCCCTGGCTTGCGCCACCGCCCTTGATCCAGCGATGGCGGACCCCCAGGTCTGCCCCGATGAAACGGTGATCCCTGACTACGACCGTAGCGAGTATGGCCGCTGGCGCGATGAGGACAAAGACTGCCAGGACACACGTCAAGAGATCCTCGTTCGGGATTCAACGACGCCCGTGGTCTACGAGGATGAACGGAACTGTCGGGTCAAGTCGGGAACCTGGATCGGCCCCTACACCGGGGAGACTTTCACTGATCCCGGGACCGTCGAGATCGACCACATCGTTCCTCTGGAAGATGCTCATTTCTCTGGGGCCGGTCTTTGGGAGAAAGACAAGAAACGGACGTTCTCCAATGACCTGGAGAACTTGATTGTCTCCGGGCGTTCAGCCAATCGTTCCAAAGGGTCTCGTGATCCAGCCGCCTGGCTGCCTCCCTACGAAGGGGGACGGTGCGACTATCTGACCAAGTGGCGGGCGACCAAGACCAAGTGGGCACTCACGGCGGATCCCGCGGAGGAAGCCGTGATCATCTACATGCTCCACATCTGCGAAGCGGGTGGAGTTCCCCCCCTCCCGCAGAACTAACGGATGATGCCGCGAGGGATGCCGGTCATGCGCTGGACCTTGCTCTGCATCCGGCGGTTCTCGGAATCTTGAACATCACGAACGAGTCGCAGGAGATCCTGCAACTGCGGCTCCGTCATGGTCTCCAACATCGGCTCCAACGATGGGTAGCGCTTGTTGGTGGACTGACACATGGTTGCGAGGACGGTGCGGGCTAGATGGCTCATGGGGTTCCTCGGTGTTCTTTGACGCGACGAACAAACTCTCCCACGTCGTCTTGGTGAATCTCGATGGAATGGTAGTCGCCACTCGTGTTGGGCCAATTCTTGAATCGCAGACCGTCGCCCAGGTTGGGGCATCGTCCTTCACCCAGGATGTAACCGCTGGCGTACTGGCACTGCATCCCGATCTGCTGTCGGGCCACATCGCCAAAAGGTACGAAACCTTCGTTCACGGTTGTCCCTCCGGGTCTTGGCAAAGCACCCCACCCGTGTGCTGGAGCGTCCCGTCCCCCCGAAGGTACGGAACCTCTTTACGGCAGTACGGGCAGTTGGGAGACGGAAGACCAAGCAGGTCCCGAATGAACGCTTGGGTCCGCACGTCGCAGTTGGCTTGGTCCGCACAGGCGGCGGCCATCTGAGCCCACTCCTCGGCACTGTTGATGTGATCCCCGACGATGGTGGTGAGCATGGAGATTTGGATTTTGGTGAGCATCTTAGTAGTCCCGTACCTGACCGCGACAAGCCGACTTCGACCGACCAGCTTTGGTGCGATCCGAGCCGTGTGCGCCACCAACGATGTAGGAACGACCGTTACGGGTCGCACCACGCTCCTGGGCCAGAACCCAGTCGGTGTGACGATCCTGAGCCAACAACTCCGCAGCGGAGTGGGCGATGGTCAGGGGCTTATGAGTCTTGCGGGCCATGATGATCCCTACACAGAGGAACTGGCGGTTCTACACCATCTTTGGACAAAGTGAAGTGCGGCCGATGCGCGGCCGATGCGCGGTGTAGATTTCACAAACCGGCTGTCTAGTCCGTATCATGGTCATCACCATCAGCCGCCGCGACTTCAAGGCTCTGCTCAAGCAGGCCCAGCGCGAGCAAGAGGCCGAGGACCGTGGATACTCCTGCCACGCGGCCTACGTGCTGGCCCACCGTCAGAGCCGCCGCGACGCCCTCCTGGCGCGTCGGGACTCGGTTCGGGCCCACAACCGGGAGCAGATGATCTGAACCAGATCACGACCCTGGATTACGATTCACTCAGAGGATCACGAGCGTATAACCAACAACCAGGCCCCAGGGCCACAACCCGCGGTTCACAAAAGAACCCAAGGAACATCACCATGAGCAAAACCGCAGTCACCATCGACCCCCTGTTCTCCCTTGCCCTTCAGCACGCGATGAAGAAGGGCCTCGACGCCAGCGCGCGCGAGGAAGTGGGACCGGGTGTCCACACCAATCTGGTCATGGACCTGACCGTTCGCGTTGGCGAAATGCGCATCGGCGCAGACACGGACAAGGCCCCCACTTGCAGCATCCCGCTGCTTCCCACCCTGGCGCTGATGATCAAGCGCATGGGCTTTCAGCGCGACAAGGCGCTGGAGGTTCTCACCGAGGTGATGACACAAGCCATCAATCTCGACAAGGATGCCACCAAGGCTCTCCTGGCCGAGACGGGCGTGGCGGATGCCGAGAAGCTCCTCAAGACTGAGGTCATCGCCAAGCTCCCCCGGACCCACGTCGATGGTCGCGTGACCGTGAAGGACGTGGAGGTGGACATCAAGGGAATGGCCGTTCAGTCGGACGGTTAGAATCGCCCGCGCCATCGTAGAGAGCGCAACACCGAGCGATTCAACACCCCTGGCCCGGGGGTTCTACGAAGGGCAACAGTTTTCGGGCTGACGGCAATTGTTGGGCCGGTTGCTTTCATCCCCTGGCTCGGGGGCCAACAAGAGAGCAAGCCCCTGCGGAATGGTCCGTGGGGGCTTTTCCTTTTGGTTGGTGCTCTACACAAAAAGAAGCCCCGGTCGCGCTCCAACACACGACCGGAGCCACGCTGCAAATCGTGGACTACGCGAGGCTGTACTTGGTGCCTCGCCCCTTGCCTTCGTAGGCAACTTCGCCGGCTTCGATCAGTTCGTTGAGGAACGTCCGAATCTGGACTGGCGTGTACTTCGTGGCCTTGACGAGATCCCCGTTGCTCACGTTTCCCTTGAGGGACTTGAGAGCAGCCTTGACTTCCTTGAACGCAACATCGCGGTTGAGACGTGGCTTCGTTCCTGCGCCGGCCTTCGGTGCCTTTGCGGCCTTGGGTGCCTTTGCGGCCTTCGGCTCCTTGGGTGCCTTGGGTGCCTTGGGTGCCTTTGCGGCCTTCGGCTCCTTGGGTGCCTTGGGTGCCTTGGCGGCAACTGGAGCGGCAGCGGAGGTAGGTGCCTTTGCTGCGACTCCGTTCTTGGCGACCAGAAGCTCATCAAGGGTGATGGCTCCAATGGTGGCTCCATGCTCCTTGTGCTCCAACAACTTGGCGATCTTGGAGATGGTCAGGTGTGTCCTGCCTCCCAACGTCTTGATCGCAATTTCCTTCTGATGTTGCTTGTACTCGTTGTCGAGGGCATCGCCCAGGTTTTCTTCACTCATGGTGTTCTCCGATTTACGGGTGGTTGATAGGTGCCAGGGCGATCCCTAGCAATTGTTTTACGCAATCGGGCCAGGAAATGAACCAATCGCGGAGAGGCTTTGTAGCGTCCTTGATTCCAACCTGCAAGTCCCTATCTCACAAAGGCTGGAGCACGGATTTGAGGAAACTGACGGATTGGGCATGGATGCCTGGGCATTTGGACTCCCTTGGGCCTGCCACGTTGAGCACTTTGATGTCATGCTCGTTGATCCAAGCGACTACACGGGCGACATGGTGGGACCGGGTTGGGTCGGCTACCCACCAGGGTCTCTCGTACTGCCGAGCGAACGCCAAAGTCAGGGCGGTCCCCCGGCTCCGGGCAAGCTGCTCTTTGGAACAGAGCAGCAACGTGCCGTCTGCATCCATCACGTTGGCCCTCGTGCGAACGGGATACCTGTCTGAATCCAACTCGATGAGGTCGTACTTCATCGGCACCCCTCCGTCTTCGGAGAGGCGACCCTTGGGGACTTTCCCGCCGTAGGGGATGCCAAGTTCAATGGCGGCGTCGAGGCCAGCCCGGTCTACTCCGGTCTGGCCTCCGCTGATGATCTTCTCGATCACTCGTCCAACAAGCTGTCGAGAACTTCGCCCATGTTCTCGTTGATGACGTGAGACTTCGTGAGGAAGTCCTCGGCCCTATCCCCCCCGGCTCGGATGCGCTTGGCAATCCGATCCGGGTCCATGGGGGATGACCCGTACTGATCCATGAAGAAGGACTCTTCGGCGATCTTGGCCGAGTCCTCACGGATGGCGTTGATGAGTTTGTTGAGCCCGACGATGATGGCCGGATCGTGGATGTCGATATGCGGGGCCAGGTCTGTTTCGATGATTTCGGAGGCTTTGGACATAGCTCTTGTTTTACGCCAAATGGCATGATAGAGAATCGCCAATCGCGTCCGGGCTTTCGGAAGGGCGCGGGGAGCCGAAGGATGAGGGCATGAAGCAACAGACCCTCTCCCGTGGACCAGGCCGAGCGCCAGTCCACGAGGCACCTTCTCCGGTCGTCTGAGACGCTGAGAGCCCCTCTAAGGCTCTCTCCCCAAGACGACATCCCCCAAGTCCCGGTTCACGGAAACCCCTCTGAGGGGCTCCGTGGACCTTCATGTGTGCGCGTCAACGGCGCAGTGTAGAACCCACAACTAACTTGTAAAGGACTAGAGATGTCAAATAGACAAATCATATTCGGCGATGTGCATGGTTGCCTCGCTGAACTCACCAATCTGGTGGACTCCCTTCGGGTACGAACCGACGACACTTTGGTGTTCTGCGGCGACTTGCTCGACAAGGGACCGCACAGCGCTCAAGTGGTGCATTACGTGCGGGCTCTGGTAAGCCAGAGCGTGCCTGTGGTGCTCGTGAAGGGCAACCACGAAGAGAAGCACGAGAGGTTTCGGAAGCACGAAGCTCGGTTCGTGGAAACGGGCAAAGAGAACCCCATCAAGAACGCCCCCGATCTTCGGGGAATCAACGACGGGCTAGATGCTGACGATGTGGCCTTCTTGGAATCAGCGGTGATGTTCCATGAAATGCCAGAGCAGAACGCCCTGGTGGTTCACGCGGGTGTGCCCCGGTGGATGAAGGAACTGCCGGATTTCGACTCCATGAGCAACAAACAACGGCGACGGGCCAACGAGTTGCTTCGGCTCCGATACCACGATGATGATGGACACATGATCCCCCTGGGGGACATCGACAAATCGGCGCACACGTTCTGGGCCGATGAGTACGACGGTCGGTTCGGCCATGTGTTCTTCGGACACGAGCCCTTCACGGGCAAGGAGCCCAAGCGGTTCAAGCACGCCACGGGCCTGGATACAGGCTGCGTGTTCGGTGGATCACTGACGGCGGCTGTGTTTGAGGCCGGCGCCGACGGTCCCTGGTTCCAGCATGAGCCAGCAGTGCGGAAATACAGCAAGGAGTTCGGTGAATGAGGGCTTTTCCGATTTCGCCAAACATCTGACGGCGGGTGACTTCACGGTCCCCGCCGTTTTTCGTGTAGAAAACACAGACCCCCTGTGAAGTCACCATGAGTGCCCCCATCGGAGAATCGATCTATCTCGACCGCGACCAGTGCGAGTATTTTGAGACGAGCTACATGAACGACGGCGTGAAGTTCGTCTGTTCGGCGGAGGCGTGGCTCAAGTCCAAGGCACAAGGCTACGACGAGTTCCACACCAACATTCTCAAGCCCCTTGGTCCCAAGACCATCGTAGCAATGGGAACCGGCTACGGATGGTTCCAAATCACGGAGGTACGGTGAACGATCCAGCATATATCGCGCCTGACACCATCATGCTGGCCGGGGAAACCTGGAAGGTGGCGATGATCCCAAGGGTGCTGGACGCCTCCGAGATCCTCAAATGGGGGGAACTCCACACCGAGAACATCACCAAATCCATCAACGAGAAGGGTTCCTTTGTTCCGGGCCTCGTGATCTTGGGTTCTCCCAAGGAGGCCATGACGGACACACCCCACGGCCAACTGACGGTCCAACTGGCGCTCGCCATCCTCAAGTACATTGCCCCGGAGCGCAAAGAGGATGCGCCCACGATGGCTGGCGAATTGACGCGGCTGGTGGTGGAAACGCTGATTGAAACGGAAGGCTACGCCATCATGGTGGCGATGCCGGCGTTCGTCCCCGAAGACGCAGACTCCGCCAAGAGCATTGCCCCTGGAGGCGACTACGAAGACAACGAAGGAGTGGTCGAGGCACTCGTGGTCACGACGGAGACGATGGAAGGCATGGTGTCCATGCGCATGTTCGCCATCGACCGCGATGAAACCAACCGAGCCTCCATCGCCGTCGAACTGGAAATGAACGACTTTCAGAAAAAGCTGTTCCCACGTTTCTTGGAAACCGCCGTTGACTACGCAAAACAAACGAAGGGACGAAAACCGTGAAGTTTCTCGACAACGTAGAGCAAGCCAAAACCCCCACGGTTGCGGCCATCAATGCCGCCATGCGGGCTGTCACCCTGGAAGGGGACTGGACGATCCTCCGGTACTCCCTTTTGGTCAGCGCCCACGAAGCTAAAACCCAGGAGGTCCATTTTTTCATTTCCACCGTCCCCGCCGAAATGGCCCAAGAGCTTCTGGTCCGCGAACAGGAGATTTTCCATCCCGTTGGGGAAGTTTGGAGTTGAGCCATGTCTGACGAACGCAATCCAATCACGGCCCGATGGGAGGATGGTGTCGAGCACGATGCCCGATCCATCGAGATCTACAAAGGCATTGCTGACATCGACTTCAAAGAAGGGGGTGACTTCTTCGGATTCAAGTCCGGTGGCGACGGGGACAACGGCGAGCATCTCATGTACCTGCTCGACGAATACTTTGAACGGAAAGATGGTCCGGCCGACTGCCATGAGATCGGCGAAGACTTCATCGAGTTCGCTCTCCTGCCCGACGGCACCCATTCCGCATCCGTCGAGCGAGAGGCCCAACGGTTCCTGAAGGAGTCCAACCGCACGCTTCTCCGTGTTGAAGGCGACAACGATGAAGGTTGGGTCCGCTACTTCTTTGAGCCCGGGTTGGAGTTTGAGGAAGCCGAGGAGTGGATGGAGAAGATGGGGGCGGACTAATGGCGAAAATCAACACCGCGTACATCAAAGCCAACATCCCCACCTGGATGACAGACGAGGAATTCGCAGAGCTTTGCGAGGTTTGGGCAGAAAACCAGGAAGAGTGCGACGACGCTGACCTCAACGATTGGATCGACTTCCCCGTCTACTGCAAAGTCGGCAAGAACTGGAAGCGCGTCCACAAGTCCAAGGTGGGCAGCGACATTCACCGCGTTTTTGAACTTGGACCGGGCCCAGTGTTTGATGGCATCTTCAAGCTGGAAGTCATCACCGATGGCACGGACTCCACTGTCCTCCACACCTGCTTCTACAACGAGTAGATCACTCCGCGGCGCTCTGGTAATCGAGCACGAGGCCACACTCCTCGCACATCACCCGGACAGGAGCAGGGGCGGCATCCTTGGCGGCACGCACCGGCTGACGCCGATAGCCTCCCCAAGTCAGCCCCGCTTTTTTGGAGTAGACCACCCGACGCACATCGTCATGGCCGCACTCCAAGGTGAGACTCCACCATCGCCCGAGGCAATCGTCGATCATTTGAGCTTCCACCACCCGTCGATACGGGTCTTTTCGATGAGCCGTCATGTCCTATTCTCTCATTGGGGCAATTGAGGGTCGATAGCGTCAATCGACTTTGTTCGCAAACGATTGGTCACTTTTTCGGCGAAACACGATCCTTGATCCCGATACGATACCGACTTCACACTGCCTCGCATGACTTCGGTCCCGAAAGCCTCATCAGATGCACGGTTGCATCTGATGAGGAGAGGAATAGACTCGCCGGTCCTTCAGTTGGAGTACAAGAACCGTGTCCGGTCGCCTCGTTTGGAATCACAGTACACACGTCGATGGGCTCATCACCGTGTTGCGGAAGCTGTGCGAGAAGGGCGGCATCAAAACCGTGACGCCTGGACGACTGCGACCCGTCAAAGGCAATGGATGTGCCCTTCGACTGCGTGTGTCGGTTCCTGTCTCTGGTGGCTGGAAGGTCAACGTGCGCCAAGGACGACTCGCCCAAGAGGTCTTCGTGGTGACGGATTTGACCAAAGAAGCCCTACAAGCAGAGATCGCTACGCTGGTAGAGTGACCCCATGCCGTCCCCTCCCGTCACCACATCTGTTCGGTTCAAGAAGCTCCATGACGATGCCACGCTCCCCAAGGCCATGACGCCGGGATCAGCGGGCATGGACCTGTACGCCTACTTGCCCGACCGCATGATCCATCTGGAGCCCGGAGCCTGGAAGCTGATCCCCTGTGGATTTGCAATGGCGATGGAGATGGGCTTTGAAGCACAAGTCCGTCCCCGGTCAGGGCTCGCCTCCAAAAAGGGTCTCACCGTCCTCAATGCCCCCGGCACCATCGACGCCGACTACAGGGGGCAAGTTGGTGTGGTCCTCATCAATCACTCCGGCGTCAAGGTCTCCATCAGCCACCAAGAGCGTGTCGCCCAAATGGTCATCAACGCTTTGCCCCGAGTTCGCGTACAAGAGGTAGATGCCCTCGACGACACCGAAAGGGGCGAAGGAGGGTTCGGGAGTACCGGGGGATCTCCCTGAAGGCTACGCACTCTACGAGTGCCCCGACGGATGGTTGTGGATCAAATGGGCGGATCTGAGGAAAACTGAAGTTCGTCGAGACGGCCCCTTTGACACCAAAGAAGAAGCTCGGCGTGAAGCCTGGGAACATGCCGCCGAGTGAGCCAGACCAAAACGATAAAATGCGAAGCCTGTGAGGGATACGGCCGGGTTGCGATGATCACCCACGGTCCCCGGCTGTTTGGCGACATCTACAACAAGCCCCTGGCCGTCACCTACGCCCAAGCCCACAAGATGCTCTCGGAGTACCGGGGTCGGGATGCGGGAGCTTTGTCCATGTTCATCAACAACCTGGCGAAGAACTTGGCGGTAACTCCGTGCCCCCACTGCAAAGCCACTGGAACTGCCTTCACATTGACGTTTGGCGACCCGATTCGGGAAGATCCTGAAAGCCCTTGACCTCGGCCAAGACCAGCCGTATATCTGCCTGACAGGTACACCATGCGTTTTCTGAAGCAGATACCCGTTCTGATTGTCGAAGCCCCCGTCTTGCACGGTGCGGGCGTCGTCGTCAGGCGAGGTTCCTTCGGACGACGGTGAACCTCCTTTTCGGTAGATAGCCCGTCAC
>Ga0307377_10008773_pt1 | contig 10207 bp, 12 predicted proteins | sample TR3MG_FD_202535 | JGI IMG/M metagenome (GOLD analysis project Ga0307377, IMG submission 202535) | Soil microbial communities from Risofladan, Vaasa, Finland - TR-3 | ecosystem: Environmental > Terrestrial > Soil > Coastal area > Acid sulfate soil | place: Finland: Risofladan, Vaasa | collected... | reverse complement strand
CTGAAGCTAAATAATCAATAGTTATTATATCACAATTTACCAATAGTGCAAATTAAAACTTGTAAGAAGGCGTTAAAAATAGTTTAACCTTGGCCCGCTTGCGAACCTCTTCACCTTGAGCGATTACCCGCTCGTTGAATGTATGCGTCGACCAATCAAAGCCAACATAAACATATTTACTAGGCATAATAACTAGGGGAGATTGGCTGACAATACTACCACGGTTGACAATGTAGCCGTCGCTGCCCTCCACTAAACAAGGTTTATTTGTGGTTAACGCGAGGGTTTTTGCCCCGCCCGTTAACCCATTAAATAAATATATTTTAGGGTCTTTAATAAGGTGGATAATATCAAGCGCTAAAAAACTTTGGTTAGGTCCGTTGTTGACAAATTTCATGCCCCATGATGAGCTGTCCTTGCCCAAGTCGTCAAAGCTCTTTAAAGACACTGTAAGGCCACTATAGGCAACTTGAATGTAATTCGAGCCAATGTCACCTATTTCTTTGTAGTCGTAAATTTCACCAGTGGTCCCGTTGCCGTATCCAAAAACAGGGCGGCTGATTATAGAGGACCCGCTCGGCGAAACATGCAAAAACCTAACTAGCATTGTTAATTTTCCGCTCAATAGTTTTGGGCGCTGTGTTGCTTTGGGGTATACATTATAAACAGGCTGACCCCCCAAGCCAACTCTAAATATTCCTGTAAAAGTTTCGCCCGGCTGTAGGCTGTTTTTGTCGAATGTACCGTCAACTATACGAGGGCTAGCAGATTCCATGTTTACCCCGTAATCATTATTTGGGTCCGAGGCCACAGTGCCTTGTAAGTCAAGGTAAAAATTTCCGCCGTAGATGGCTTGTTTGGCTGTAGGAATAATATTAAGTACAAGTCGGTTGGTTGACACGCTGCCAACTGACTCAAGCCTCATATTGACATCACTTACTCCATCGCCATTAGTTCCCAGTATTGCGATGTGGTTTTTGGTTGTCACCTGGACACCGCCCACGATGTTATAGCCATCCATCCCCCCCGCTTGCCCTTGGGGGTAGGCATAAAAAGAGGGAATGCCGTTGGCTAGGTTGCCACCTGCCTCCTTGATTGCAAGCCCGTCATTATAAAGGTTTAAAATCTCATCTGGTAATAAATCACGGTCAAAAACCCTGAACGCGTCAAAAATCATATTGCTACGCTTGCCAAGTTCAAAAGTGCCGCCTGCTACCAGGTCGCGCTCTTGGACAGGGGCAGGCGTTCCTCCCAACAAGACACCATTTATAAAAATACGCATTGACCCCACGCCGCCCTTAACAACTGTAAACATAATTGGCTTGTTATAGTCTATGTCTATTGGTCCAAGGTAGCCGCCCATGCCACTCGCCGCTATAGCTAAATAAGGAACGCCAAACGCTAGGCTCTGTATAGAGAATTTTATACTCCAAGCGGGGTTGTTTGGGTTGGTGTATCTAAAAATGACAGCATCAAGGCTATTCAGTGGAATTTCCCACAATGGAGTAAACCACATATTGATGGCAAATTTACCCTGTAGCCAATTAACGTCCTCGTAAGTAACGCCGTCCCGAATTGTAAATTCTAGCTCAGAAGTTGACGCATGGCGCACACCGCTCCACTTGTGCCCTAACAAGTCTCCATTTGCTAAAAATGGATACGGGTAGACATTGGACAAATTACCCTTGGTTAGCTGTGTATGAGCCACTATTATTTGTTCATTCTCGCTAACTGCAAACCCGCATGTAAAATCAGCTACCCTGTTAAATTTTATAAATAACAGCCAATAATCTTTATAAGGGGACCTAACTTTGGTTGTTGGCACTTGCACGCCGTCAAGGGATAAAAACGAAGCGGGCGGCCCGCTATCAAACCGTTTAACAAGGGCAAAGAAGAAAAAGTCGCCCGTTTGCCCTGTTATGCTTGTTTCTAAGTATTTAAAACTAACGCTTGTCAAATTGCTTATTACTATGTCATTATCAAGCAGGCTCTCTTCTTCTGATAAACGTTGAATGTTTAGCTCGGCGGTGTTGTATGCCCAATTTTCCATCAGTACATCAGCACTAAAGGAGGGATTGACAATGTAGTTTGTTACAGTATCCGCCCCGTTTAGGTTGCCGATTAGGGTGCCCCCATCCATAGCCATTATTGGGCTGTCTGTATAGCCGTATTGCTCTTTAATGCCATAAGTGAAGGGCAAACAGGTTATTTGCACCTCGCCATCGCTGTATAAATTAGTACCGCCCTGGTAGTAACCCGTATCGCTATCGCCGCCTGCGCTTTTTTCTTTCATGTCAAGCACGATTGCATAGCGCTTGAGCTGACCTTGTCTTGTTCTCGAGTCTTGACTTAAGTCGTTGGGCATTTCGTATTCAAGTTTAACTAGCTCATCAACGTCAATCCCCCGCCCTTGTTTGAGCATGGTTGACATTTGTTGTATTTTATTTCTAATCTGTATTATTTGGGACATGGTGTCTTTAGATACCACGTAAGTGAAAACCATTGACCCATTTTCACTTATTGAGTAGAATGGCAATTGTCCACGCCCGTCTCTGCGGCTAAAAAGAACGTCTTTAGTGTTTGCTAATTCCTTTGTTAACGTCCCCGCCCTCATGCTGACAAAGTTTTGGTTGTAGAATTTAACTTGTAAGCTTGGGTTGTCGATGTTTCCTGAAAATAATCTGGCTCTTAATATTTTACTTGTCATGCTATCGCCCTCGCAATGTATGGAATAACCTGCTCGGCTAATATATCCCCATTAGGCATGGTAATTGTGGCATATAAATTGCCCGTCATTGTTTGACCGCCGCCGCCTTGTGTTTGCTGTGATTGTTGAGCAACGCCGCCGCCTGTGGCAATTGTAGGGGCGGCAAAATCGGCAGTGGGTAGGGGTGAGCTTGGTATAGAAAAGCTAGTGTCGGGTGATGAGGGGCTGGCGGCGGCGGCTGGTTGTGGACCCTCTGCGGGTACACCCCCAAACACGCCAGGGTCCGTGCCTGCTATCATTCCCATTAAAGCCAAGATTCTTTCATACCTGGCTATTTTCTCATCTAATGAAAAGTCCCAAACCTCGCTTTGCTTTTCTAGGTCCCCCGTTGCTTCTCCTAATTTATCGATGGCTATTTGACCATCGTCCCCTAATTTTTGAATTTCTTCATTAAGTTCAGCTATTTTTTGGCGTTCCCCCTCGCCAACAAGGGACATGTCAAGCTCTTCTCCAAATTCTTGGCGGGTGATGTTGAAGGCTTGGTCAATTTGCTCTGGCGTTAGTACCCCGCGCGATATAATCTCGTTGTAAACCTTTTCTTGTATGCTTTCGCCCTTGCCACCTAGTACATTGTCAATTATATCAGTAGCCAACGCATCAATGTCAATAAGCCCGAATGTATCAATGCTATTTTTCTTGAAGTTATTAAAAACCTCAATGGCTTTTTCTTGGATGGCCTTATCATCAGTCAAGCCGCCGAATATTTGGTCGAATAACCCGCTTTCCTTTAGAAGTTGAGCAGATTCGCCCCCTACATCGCCCCTTGCAATCGCTTCAAGCCGTCTTAAATTCTCGGCAAACTCACGGGAGGCGCCGCCCTCTTCACCTATTACATCGCCTAGGCCGCCTGATATTTCGCCAACCCTACCACCAACAAGCCCCATTAGGCTTTGCTCTCTCAATTCGCTGATTCGCTTGGCTTCATTGGCATAAAATTGATTACGCCTTTTTTCAAAACTAGCCACCGCATCAACTTTCTTAGATTCAATGGTTGCTTCAAGCTGTGCAACCTCTTGTGTTTTGGCGGCTACTTGGTCGAGTCTGTTTATCTCGTTGACCGTGTTTTGGCGTTTAGCTGATTCAACCGCCTGCTCAGTAAACATTCTTAGGTCTGCTAATGATTGCTCTTTATTATAAATTTGGTCAACATAACTCTCTGTTGACAAAAACCCTTGACGCTCTAAGTTTTGCAATTGCTTTAACAGGTTTATGCGCTCGTTTGCATCGCTCGCCATTTGTTGGGCTTGGGCTTTTTGTTGCTGTTGCAATTCTAAGGCTTGGGCTATACCCGCGTTCATATTGGGACTTATTTCTTGGGGAGCGGTAAGGCTCGCTAACTTCTCAGCAGTTGCAAGCCGCTCCGCTTCCAGGTCGGCAAGGCGTTGGTTTGCATCAATAATACTAGCCGCCGTCCCCCCCATTTGTTCAGCAACCGCCAAATACTCCTTCTCCTTAGCAATTGCCTCATCTAATGAGGTTAAATCCATTTCTAAAACATTGCGAGTTACATTCTCGCTCACGCCCTCAAGCCCCAAGTCAGTGCCAGAAACTGCCGTTATAACATCTGGTAAGCGTTCTATGTTGTCAGTTAGGGTGTCCACTTTGTCGCTAAAGTTTGCTAAACCTTCGCTAACTGGACCCTCAAAAAGCCTACCAAGTGCTAATTTTAGGCTATCTGAGGCAGTTGCCATTCTATCAAAACCACTAACAACCAATGTACTAGCCCCGCCCATTTCTTCTGCTTTTTGGATTATCCGTTCGCTACCAATTACTTGAAATGCTTGTGACCGCTCAAGCACGGTTAGTTGGTTAACCGTTTTGCCCAATTTGGCGGCGTAAGCCTCTTGTGCCTCAGCAACACTAAGCACTACCCCAATATTTTCCAAGACTTCCTTACTATTATTTGCAAGGGCTGTGTTGACTGATTGTATTGAGGTTACTGCGTCCTTGCCTACAGTTTGACCTAATACGGCGGCGGCGGCGGCTAACTCCGCATACTGCTCTGGCGAAGTCGCAATTCCTTTGTTAAGGGCTTCGTTAACAAGCACTAGGGAATCACTCTCTTTAACAAGTTTTCTTGTTGAGGCCGTTAGTTGGTCTGTGAAGTCCCTTTGTGTTGCAAGCCCGCCGCCTTTGGTTAGTATGTTTTGAGCGCGGATGTAGTCATTCATGCCAACGGTTAGTTTTTTAACTTCGCTTGCTTGGGATGCTAAATTAAAAATGGCGGTTGTTACTTGGGCTATACCTTGGGCAATTACGCCGCCCGTAAATAGTGCGGCGGCGTTTCCTAAGCTTCTCAAATTAGTAGCGGCTTTACTCAGCAATGATGGCTTAGTGGTCTGTATATCAATTTTAGCACCCTTGAGCCGCCTGACACTTGCCTCTGTAATTTGCAGTTGTTTGTTAAGCGAGGTTATTCTTTGCTCTCTCACTTTTGGGTCAAGTGTTGAGCGTGAAACATCGTCAATATTTTTTTCTATGCGGTCAAGTTTTTTTAGTAATTTGTCTAATTCTTTTTGGGCGGCGGTTGCCTTAATATCAATTTGCCCTTCTAATTTAGCCATATCTCTCGCACCCTTCGCACGCTTTGGCCCGTTTGCTTAATTCTGCGTTTTCAAATTTGAGGTCCTTAATTTGCCCTCTTAACAGGGTGTTTTCCTTATTTGATAGAGTTAGCTTTTTTTCTAGCTCTTCAATCCTGACTTCGAGCCTAGTTTTCTGCTTGACTAGCTCAAGGTTTTCTGATTCGTTGTTTTCAAGTTTTTGCTCAAGACGTGATATTCTCCCACTTTGGTCGGTTGATTGCTTGTTGAAGACTTCCTTCAGTTGCTCTGTTAATTGGGGGATTATATCCGCTTCCGATTCTTTTTTAATCTGCTCGCGCTTTGACTCAAGTTGGGCTAGGTTGTTTTTATGCTTCCAAACAAGACCAATGTAAGCAGAGATTATGGTTACAAGCCCCGCAACAATTTCATTCCACATGTAAAGCCTCCATATCTGCTTTTATTTCTTCTAATTGTGTTAATTCGGGTTTACCCTGAAGCAGGGCTTCGGCATTCTGTATTGCTTGACTGTTAAGCACCGCTAACTTTTCATTGTAAGAGGCTGGATTCTTTCTTTTTAAGTACGCCATTGTTTTAACCTGTTGTTTTACGTATGCGGTGGCCTCATTGTGTTCTTTGGTGCGAACTGTCAAAAGTGATTTTAAGGGTGTGTCCTGAAAGTAGCCCGCTCGCCCTAATTTCCTAAAGCCGCCCCTTACCACTTGGTTTGGGTTTTTTGTATCTTTAGCAGAGGTGTAAACGTTGTTAATCTCGGTTAGGTAGGCAATTGACTCAAGTTTGCTTTTTAGTGACATTGCCACACGGTCGGCTAACATTACGCCGCCGTTGATTGTTAACGCTCCTATGGTCACGGCGAAGTCAATCAGTGGGGTGTCATCGTAAATGTCACAAGATTCAACCTGATAAACCCTCACAATCGAATCAATGGCTAAGTAACTATTTTTAATCGCCTGCAATTGCTCCGCTTCGTTATAATCGTAAAATCTCGCTTTGTCGGGTGGTACCGGGGGCGTGGTCATTAGCTGAATAAATAGAAAATACTCAACAGCTACCGCCCAAAAACTGCTAAATTGGTCAGGTTTAGCCAATTGAATTTGGGCGGTAATTTCCTCTGTGGTTAGGTCGCTTAAGCTAAAGAGACGCTTGTCTTTATCCCTCAATACAACAAGCAAAATACACTGCTTAATAAAATCATCTTTGCTTAATTCCCCCAATTCGTAGCAGGTAATAAACTTCAAATTAATTTGCAGTGCATCAGCAACCGTCAACCGCGCAAGGCTTAATTCGCCTTGAGTGTAGGACGGTTGGCTTTCTTGTTGTTGCCGTAAGGCGTTGAGGTAAACGTCTCTATAAGCCATCTTGATTAGGGAGCCACCACGGCGGGCGTTGCTTGATTGTCTACTGTTTCATTAGGTATGATAGTAACTGACTTCCGTAGTACACCGCCGTCTGTGCCTGCGTCTGAAAAATTAGTTACTTGCCCCACTGCTTGGTCGGCAACGCCTAACACCAAATCCCCAACGTAAGTATTGATAAGTAATTGGGTGTTATTTTTTATAGCGTTTTGCAAAATAACGTGTACTGCGTTGTTTGGGTCAAAGTCAATGTCAAAGGTTAGCTCGCCATTTGTAGCCCAAACAGCGTACTCTTTGGTATAGCCTCCGTTATCTGTTAGCTTGACGCTATCAGTTTCCCGTGTTATTGGCGAGCTAACCACATTGCTAGTACTAGTTATCAACTGCCAAACGGCGGGCGTGAGTGGTAGCACTTCTGAAATGTGAATTAATCTTTCCATATTAGTATTGGTAATTTTTAAAGCCATTTTTATTTACTCCTTTAAGGATATGATACAACGGCGTTAACTTGAATGGTAGCCCATGAAACTTGCTCCGCTTCGCTTTCTGCCGTTGTTAAATCTATTTCTATGTTAGATTGAATTTTATCAGCTTGACCGCGCTTGTTACTAAACGCCGTCCTAAGCAAGCCGCCTACTGCTTCTGTGACTTGCCTGCCGTTACTTTTTAGACTACCAAACACACTAACGGTTAATAATATTCTGTAGTTGTTTTGGAGGCCGCCATCATCGGTATATTTTTCGCCCGTCATTGGTAGCAGGTTATAACTGTAACGCACAAAGGGTAAGGCGGCTCCGGTCGCTTCTTTGTTTTTGTAAATCATAACAGTGGTATAGCCATCGCCGTCTAGGGTGCTTCTTAAATATTCGGTTATGGTGGTGTTTATGATTCCTAAATCCATTATTTACCTGTAAATACTTCTAACGTGAGGAGTCATATCTTTAAACGGGTTGGGTGGTATGCTGTAATCTGTATCGTCCCCAAGTGTACCTTTGAAAAACTCCTCAACGTCAAACATTGTTACTTCTTCGGTTGCTTCTTGCGTTGCTTCTTTGGTTAACATTTTTTTAATGAGATTAAACATGTTAAAAATTCCTTTGATGGGCCATAATAACGGCGGGGGTTATGTAGGGTTGAGCCATCATTTTATAAGTACCTAACTCAACATAGCCCGCGTAACCAACTTCTGTGAGGTCAACATACAAGGTCACTCGGTAGCCGCCTGGTATTTTTTCTATTTTTACCTTGATATTTTTCTTTAGCCACCCCGTATCAACAGCGACCAAAAACAGAGCAACTTCCAACGCGTCTTTTTTGACCTGCTCTGCCTTCTCGATTAGCAATTCATCGGTAAAGGCTTCTATTTGTTTAACTAATACTCCCTTACCTTTTAAGGGCATACTTTGGCCTCTCCTTGGTCTTGAACTCTGCTTCGTTGTCTATTTCAAAACCACTAATTAAGCCGCTTTCTTTTCTTAATTCAAATGCGTTGGCTTTTATTTGCTCATCACTTAATACTTGCCGTCTAAAGTAGAAATGGCAGAATGTGGAGTCTTGAATGTTACCCGCCATTTGCCACCCCTTGCTCTGTAGGTGTGTAACCGCCTTGTAAAAGTCATCAAACGTCAAGCGCTTTGTTTCGTCTTTTTGCTCATCAATCTTAAAAAAACTCTGTTTTGATAATAGATACCATGGGAAAGTTGAGCTTTCCAATATGCCATGCTCGTAAACTTCGCTTAACTTTTTACTCATTTTTATCAATCCTTTTTAAGCCCTTGACCGTATACATAAAAAGCCCGTTTTGGCTTGCGGTTTGAAGCCGCTCCGTTTCCATCACCTGCTCATAAAGCGTGTTGGGGTCCGCTAGATTAAACCCCACGAAATTAGTAAACAGGTAATTATCCAAAATCAAAACGCAGTCTCTTAGGTATAGAGTATAGTTACGCTGTACGGTTGCAGAATTTGAACCGTCTACAGTTTTTTGCTTAATCAACACTATCTTACACGGCACGGTTGTTTGAATTGGAGACAAGCTTTCGGATATTAGCCCGCCGCCGTCAGGTGCTTCCAACCGTTGCACTATGTCACATGAGCCGCCGTAAAGGGTGGCGGCGTATCCTTCGTGATGTAGTTTCCAATGAGTAGCAACCGATTCTTGGTGTGTTAGCATTGCCATGCCTTTGAGGTTGTAATAGTTGGCTTAACCGCTTTCCTTAAGGATGCTGTCAAGCACCCCCCAAGCAAACCGTCTGCGGTGGTGAAATAATTGCTTTTAGTGCCACTACTAGACTGATACCACTCAATTTTCATCTCCCCTTCGGTTGTATCGCTTTTCACTTGGGCGGGCGAAGTTTGGCTGTAAAGATATAGCCCGTAATAATAAACGGCGGTCATAAAATTGAGGTCAAGCGGGTCAGCACACGGCAACCCTGAAATGTACTCAAGGGCGGCGGCTATATAGGCGTAAACTTCGGTAACATCATACATGGCAACGCCTGCGTCATCAGCACTAAACGGTACATCTATAATAAATTGTGAGCTATCTACCCCAAACACTTCGTATACATCGGGGTAAACATAGCTATCAAAAATAACATAATTAGTGCCGTAAAATGACAGGGTAGCAGTGTCCACAGTGACTAGCGTCCGACCGTCTCCATTGTCGGCAAAGCTAGTCACTGTATTAATTTGGGCAAGTGTTATGTTAAGCGATTTGTAAACTTGCCTAATGTCCATCTAAACCACCCTTAATTGATGTTGCCAAGTTGGTTTAATTTTGAAGCCGCCTTTGCCGTCAGGGTCAAGATAGCTTTTAATGTCGCCAACTTTAAATGTTGCGATGTCGCCTTGTTTTGTTAGCACCACCATTTTAAGTTTTTCGCCTGGCGGTCGGCAATAGATGAGGCGTTGGTCAACTAACGCTTTAATTTCAACTTCCATCAGGTCTTGTCTTTTTGGTGTTGCGGCTGGTGTTGGTGTTTCGTCTTTTTTAGCCATTGTTGTCTCCTTTATGGTGTTGGTAATAAACCAGTGATAAATATAATTGTTTTGTCTGTGTCTACGCCATTGCCCGGCGTTTCAAAAGTTTCAATTGAATATACAAAGCCGTTGCTGGCTAGGGCGTTGCCTGCCAACTCAATAACAGTTAAGCCGCCGCCACTTTTGAATTTTGTATACATTGGGTTGGTGATAAAAAAGGCAATAGAATCAACGGGGATTTTATAGGAGGTGTCCCACATAAACTCTTGCCCATCGTTTAAGGTTTGGGCAATATTTTCCATAACTCGTGCCAATGTGAAGCTGTCGGTTTTATTGTCTGAGATAGTGGTGGCTAACTCGTGTTTTATGTCTCTGCCAACAAGGGCGGCGAAGTTGCCATATTTTTGCCAGTCCTCGAATTGAGACTTTACAAACTTTAAAACGCGCTCAATGTCTGTGGCGTTGTTAAAATACACACCGGGGGGAGCGTATAACCCGCCGAGGGTGTTGTCTAAGGTCACAGTTTGGTCACTATTTAGCAA
>Ga0307377_10008772_pt1 | contig 10207 bp, 14 predicted proteins | sample TR3MG_FD_202535 | JGI IMG/M metagenome (GOLD analysis project Ga0307377, IMG submission 202535) | Soil microbial communities from Risofladan, Vaasa, Finland - TR-3 | ecosystem: Environmental > Terrestrial > Soil > Coastal area > Acid sulfate soil | place: Finland: Risofladan, Vaasa | collected... | reverse complement strand
TGTCATGCTCATCAACCACAATCAGTAAATGCTGTCTTGCAGTTCTAAATATCTCCAATATGTCATCAAGGTTTGTGGTATCCTTAACTGTTATTGGGCTGTTTGCTTTGTTAATTATCTTGGTTCCCTTTCTTACTCCGAGAAGGTTTTTTACAAGAACAACTCCAACAACCTGGTCTTTCTTTGATTTGAACACTGGGACTCTTGTGTGTCCTTTTTCAATAATGCTATCAATAAGTGCGGCATCGAGTTTTTGGTCATCATAGAATCTATACACATTCTTCTTAGGAGTCATAACCTCTCTTGCTGTCTTGTCAGAGAACGTTAGAGCGCCCATAACAGTTTTTGCCTCCCTTTCATCAATATCGGTAGAATTATCCATCTGGTGGTCTCTAATCATCTCGCCAATTTCAAACTTAGTATGTCTAACTGGAGGTTCTGGTCCAAGGAAATAATCCATTATTTTAGATAGCGGCCAGCATATAATCCAAAGAGCAGCCATAAATATTCTAAATACTGGAGCTGCCTTTGACCCTATCTCAAGTGGATACCTTGAACATATTGCTTGCGGCAAGATTTCACCAAACACAACAACCAAGGATGTTGCAACTATAACAGCCATGGTTCCACTAAACATTTCACTCATATAGATTGCGAGTATGTTATTAACCAAAACGTTACCTATGAGAATAGTACAAAGAAGAAGGTTTCCATTCTTTCTAAGTCTATAGACAACGGAGGCTCTATCGTCTCCCATGGCTATTTTTCTCTGTAACTCCTCTTTCCCCAAGGACATAAATCCAAGGTTAAGTCCAGAAAACAATCCAGACATAAATAATAATCCTAAGATAATTCCTATACTAATTAACTCCATTCTTCCTTAATGTGATATTGAACATTGTAACATTCGGTGAGGTCTGGTATATCCAGGGCACCAATCATATTATTAACTGCGTCCTCTGGGACTTTGTAGTCTCTACTATGATTTTGACTTAATAAAACCTTGTATGGGACCTCGATGTAGATTACCTCTACCTTTGCTCCGTATTCTTCAAATTCCTTAATCGCCTTTCCACGCATATCCTTTGTGATATTGGTTGCGTTGAATACGAAATCTTGCTTAACTCTCATGTGAACCTTGCACATTTCCTTAATGTCTTGATAGATGTGACCTTCAGCTTTTGTGTCTCCACGCTTAACTTTTCTTTCTCTCCTCAAGGCATCAATTGAGACCATTGGGATGTCGGACAGGTTATTTTTGATGTAGGTGTCTTTTCCAGAACCTGGAACTGCGCACATCACATAAGCTGTGAAATCTTTTTCATCAAATGGTTCATAATCAGGGTGAGCTTCTTCTTTTTGAAAGAAGTATCTACGGCCCAGATTTGATTTAAACTCTCTTGCAACTCCAAAGCACTTGGCATCTTTGCAAAGTTCTTCGAACAATTCTATGCGCATAAGCATGTCTTCTGAATCATGAGAGATTCTTCCGAGAATATCAGCCTTTGCAAATAGAGAAAGTAATTTTGTGTCAAGAAATAAACTTGCTCCTATTACAGCTTTATTTGGGTCTTCTTTTTCAATGGCCCAAATAGGAAGACCGTGATGACGAACAAGTTTGCAAATGTGTTCTCTAATTTCAAATGGAGTTTGAATATCTTTGTATAAAATTACTCTGGCAGTCTTTTCTCCCCTCTTTGCATGGCTTCTTGAAGTTATCGCCATTCTCTTTATTCCTTTTTCCTCAATCTCTTCTTCTTCGGTTGTAGAACGCTTCTCAATATCGTGAAACATTGCAACTGCAAACATAATATGTTTTTCTTGCTCTGTAAGAGTTTGGAAGTCTGGGTGCGCAACAAGTGCCTCCGCTACCATTTTGGTATGGACAAAAACATCTCCTTCAGCATGCCAGATTGCATCCTGTCTAACTCCCTTCATATCTCGGAACCAATCGAATTCTTTTTCGAGTTTATCCCAAGGTATGGGGAGTCCTACTTCGTAATGAGGGAACTTCCACATGATTGATTATACGTAAAATAAATTAAAATGTTCTTTACATCAAGATTAATTTGATGTAATATGCACCTTCTTTTGAATTAAATGTTGTGGTGCTTTTTGAAACTGGTAATACTGGGGGCCACGCAAAGATTGCAGATAGGTGCGAAGCGTTGCTTTCGAAAAGGTTTTCTCCATCACTTTTAATGGTTACCTCTTTTTCATCATAATCAACTATCATACTTATTAACTCTGGATAATCTTTATTGATTTTCTCCCAAAATACTTGCAAACTATTCATCTTTTTTTTTGTCTTCTTTCTTATAGGCGCAATGTCTGCAGTTATTGTTACAGCAGAAACCACGCTTGGCATGATAGGCTTCAGTAAACACTTTATACTTAATCCCTTCTACTTCTTCAAAATAGAAATCTTCACCTTCTATGAGTTTGTTATTCATTACTAATAAATGTGTATATAAAACTTTTATCGACAAGCGTTGATGTGCTTACCCAGACTGGAAAGTTAGGCAAATCTTCTGACTTTATTGTGTATGTTGTGTTTTTTGTTTTCATTATTAATAAAAATATGTAGTTGCAGGTGGAATATCAATAGTTTTTTATATTTATAATAAAGTGATTTTTATGGAAAAGGGAATAAGAGAAATTATAAGAGAGGAGTTTGAGAGCGTTTTGTCTAAAACGTTTTCTGGTGAAGAGATTTCTGATGCAATAAATAGAAAACACTTTATACACACCAAGGGCGGGAATGTATATTCTCCTGTCATGCTCAAAAAGGACTTTGTTGTTGGCGTAAACAATGATTGCCAGCACATTAACGTTCCTTTGAAGGAAATCACACTAATACAAAGCGCAGAAGATAGATTTAGAAAGCAGTAAAAGTTAATAACTTTTTATGCTTTTGGTCGAATTTTTGCGTCTTAACAGTAGAGTTTAGTTTTTACTGAGGTTATTTATTAATGACCAATAAAAGATATATGTCACAAGTAGAGAAAAAAATAGAATTCATTAAAACCTGGTACATCCAAGAGTGTGCTAAGCTTTCTTTTGGAGACAAATTGAAGCTTGCCAGGATATGGACCGAAATCTGTATTAGTGATGAAGAATACGAGATGGCATCTGCACTTCAAGAAGAAAAGAAAAAAGTAATCAAGAAACACATTAAAGAAAAAAGAAGCAAAAGAAGATTCTCTCAGAAATTTGTGATTTGGTTATACCTTTGCAAGAGAAGGATTTCTGCTAAGCTTAAAAGTAAACGATAAAAGTATCTTTTTTTAACTTATTAGCTTTACCGATAGAGTCCCGTGTTCCCCTCGATTTTCCATCCCAGAATGCGATAACAACTTCTGAGTTTTCTATTATTGTTGTGTTTCTTAGGAATCCAGCTTTTTTACCAAATAGGTCCCAGTCGGGAAGATAAATTTCAGTCTGTATATTTTTTTCTGTGGCGTATCGTTCAGATAGCTTATCAGCACCATTTGCTCCTCCTGAGATTATTCTTGTGATATTGAATTGATTCAGGACCTTTTTTAGTCTCTCATAATCATCAAACTTTCTACCACCAATTACTGCTACTTTCATGTAACAAATATACAAAAAAAAAGAGACTAATTAAAGTCTCTTTTTTCATTTAAAATGCAATTATAAATGCCCAGCAAATAAGAGCAATAGTCCAAAACCTCATTGGCCTAAACACTTTTGTGTATCCGCCCAAGCCATCAATAGTTTCCTCCATTGAGCCTGGATATGTTAATCCTCTGTAGGTTAACAACCCTGCGTATAGTGTTGACAATACACCAAGCACCCATGCAATGATGTGTAAAAATAATAACAAGCTTTCCATTAGTTTCTAAATTTAGAAGTGTCGTACACTGGAATTGAATCCATTTTGTGCTTATTTGAGTCGTGAAATCTACTATATATTTTTATTACTTCTTTTTGACGCTCTGTAATCCCATCAAAAAGAGTAATTCCACCCTCTGTTTTATCAATATGATACATAGCCCACTCAAGTTCGTCATAGGTAGCTCCAATTTGGTCCTCATCAGTTCTTCCGTCAGAATGTAGTCCGTCAGTTGGCGCTGCAGTTAATATGTCGTTTCCAACTCCAAGCTCGGCTCCGAGAGCGTAAACCTCTGACTTCATAAGGTCAGCAATAGGAGAAACATCAACTCCACCGTCACCATATTTAGTGTAGAAGCCAATTCCGAAATCTTCAACTTTATTACCAGTTCCAGCAACAAGTAGCTTATGCATTCCTGCAAATTGATATAGAGTCATCATTCTCAATCTTGAGCGTGTGTTGGCCATTGAAAAGTCAAAAACATTTTTGTTTACCAATTCCCCAAAAGCTGGCTCAGTTTGATTTAATGTATCATATAAAATATCATATGATGACGTAAGATTTATCTCTTGAGAACTAACGTTAGAATAGTTTTCTTTTAACCAGGCAATGTGATTCTTTGCACGGTCAACTTCCGCAGTTCCTTGGTGGATTGGCATTTCTAAAATTAGAACTGGCAATCCAGTTTTTGCACAAAGTGTAGATACAACTCCAGAATCAACTCCGCCAGATATTCCAAGTGTGAATCCTTTTTGTCCAGACTTTTGAGCATATTCTTTAAGCCATTCGGAAATACCCTCTGCAAGAGCTCTGTAGTTTAGTGTTTGTGTAGCTGTTTCCATGATATTTTTATTTGGTAAATAATTCGTTTTCTTTTATGTATTCAATTACATTATCTGGAATTAGATATTGTATTGACTTTCCTTTCTTAAGGTGTTCTCTGATGTATGTAGCAGAAATCTCAAGTCTTGGAACATTTTCCAGGTGAGTAGTTTTGCTTTCTACAAATTCGTTTGCCTCTTTATATTTGAGGTCTCTACCAGAGAGTGTTCTTGGATAAATTATAAGGTCGTGATGAGTTAAAATTTCTTGATGAGATTTCCAAATACTCATCTTTCTTTGAAGGTCTGTCCCTCCTACAATTGTAAAGTGTGTGTCAGGGTGTCTATCACGAAGCACACGAAGCCCTACATGTGTATAACTTGGCTGAGGAAGGTCAAACTCTACATCGCACGCAGAAAGGTCTGATTCGCCTTCTATAGCCTTCTCAACCATTTTAAATCTATGGTCAGCATCAATTAGTTCTCCAGTATTTTGCTTGTGAGGATTTTGAGGCGACACAACAAACCAAACCTCATCAAGGTCTGTGTCATCCAAAGCTTTTCTGGCCACGACAAGATGTCCAATGTGAATTGGATTAAATGAGCCATAATAAAGCCCTACTTTCTTATTTAGCAGCTTCGTCTGCATTTTCTTCGTTTATAACTTGTTCAGCTAATTTTTTGGCGTGAGCCATTCTCTTTTCTTCGATAAATTGTCTACCAGCGGCAACAACTTCAGAGTTTCTATAATGCCATAGAGCTTGTGCTCCAATTAAAGTTTTAGAATCACAGATGGTTCCGTCAGCAACCATGTCGAAGAATTCATTAATGCTATAAGATTCTATCTCAATGTTTTCATGCTCTCCCTCTACTCCTCCGCCTTCAGAAACTTTATCTTCGTTCTTCACGAAAGCTAAATACAAGTAGATTCTTTCAGTAGAGTATCCTGGAGATGCAAAGAAAGAGTTTAGTAATCCAATTTTTCCTTCTTGAACTTCGAATCCAATTTCTTCTTTGATTTCTCTTAGAGCAGCCTCTTTAGGGTCTTCATCTCCATCAATCTTTCCAGCTGGTAATTCAAGGATGTTTCCATCAACTTTGTCATCAACTGGGTAACGATGTTGTCTAACCAGAATTACAGTGTCATCACTTGTATTGTAAACAACGATTGCAACAGCGTCTGGTCTTGTAAGTTTGAATCTGTCATACTCTTGAGTGCTTCCGTCTTCAGCAGTTTCTTCAACTGTTCCTTTATCAATCTTGAAGTACTTGTCGTATTCTCTTTGTTCTCTTATTACTTTAATTTCTGGCATCGTTTCTGTCTTTAATTATTTTTTCAATCTTTGCTTTAGCTCCAGTGCCGAGAGGTCTTTTATCTCCCTCTTGCCTATCAACTCTAACGAAAATAGCATTGGTCTTACAAACGAGTTTTTCAACTCCAGTGTGAACATTATACTTTCTCGCTTCGAGAGCGATAACTATTGATGTCTTGCCGACACTAACAGGTTCACCATAAATGTTTACCTGTGTATTTTCTCTAACCTTTTTGAGGAACTTAATCCCCTCCATTTCAGCTGTAACCATGCTACTTGATTCACACAAGGTTGTGGCTGCAATTGCGGCTGCCTTATCGAGCCAGCTCATCATTACTCCACCAAATAGGTTACCATGTATTCCAAGGTCTTTTCTTAAGCAAAGCTCTCTTGTTATTAATTCCATTTTCATCTTTTAATATTAAAGACAAAACTTATGAAATTAACAACTTATTCTAAACACAAAAGTACCTTTTTTATTGGACTTCTGCAAGTTTTTTATTTATTGCTCTGATTCGAAGAGTATCTTTGCATAACTTGATTTCTTCCTCAGTACCAGTGTGCTTAATTGGGTTATCACTAAGCTTAACTGCATCAATCCAAATGTCGCCAACTTTAACTTGAACAATCTTAATCACAATGTTCAAAGGTTTAACTCCAACATCATTTGTAAAGTGTGTACCAATTCCAAATGAACTCTTGATTGCGTATGGCAATGTGTATGCTGCTGTTACACTTACTTTAACCCCAAGGTCTTTGCAGAATTTATACAAGTCAATTGCAAGGTCTGTGTCAAGGCCGTCAGAGAATACAATAGTCTTTGATGCTGGGTCAATTCCAAGTGACTTATAATGAGCCACAACCTTTCTTGCAAACTCAAATGGGTCTCCAGAGTCGTGACGTACACCATCAAATAATTTAGCGAATTTTTTATCGAATGTTCTGAAAAATACATCTGTTGTAAATGTATCTGACAATGCAATACCAAGGTCTCCTTCATAAACTTTAACCCAGTTCTCAAGAGCTCTGTAATTTGCCATTGTGTAGCCGTAGTGAACAGCGTGGAACATGAACCATTCGTGAGCGTGAGTTCCGATGGCTTTGATACCTGTCTTCATTGCAATGTAGACATTTGAAGTTCCTACAAGGAATGGTTCACCATTGTCGAAGCATGATAAAAGGTCTTCTACAACTTCCAATTGGTTGTCAAAAGAATATCTTCTACGAGTACCAAAGTCAGCAACCTTCATTCCATTAACATGGAATTTTTTACCTTTTTCAATGTTGTTTTTACTTCTTTCATCTCTGCTTTTGATTTTTTGACCAGTCATCTTGAAATAAAGCTCTGAAATAAGAGCCATAAGTGGAACCTCCCAAAGAATGGTTCTATACCAATATCCAGTAATCGTAACTGTTAGGTCTCCACCTTCTTGTGTGATTCCGATTTCGCTGGAATCATATCGGTAAGACTTCAAGAAATCAATATAAGTTGGCTTAAGGAATTCGCAATTAAGAGTAAGATACAACGCTTCTTTTTGCGTTAGAGCAAGTTGCTCCATTTTCTTCAACTCCTGTCGAAGCATCACATCAAATCCATCTGGAAATTTTGTCTTACCTCTGTTGATGAAATTATATTTGACATAATCTCTTTGAAATAACTCTACAACGCCTTGTTGCATTGTAAACTTGTATAGGTCATTGTCAATAATAGACCTGATGATTCCTGCTTCTTCGCTCATAATTATTTCTTTTATATTCCTTTATACGTAATTTTTACGCAAATGTTTAATAATCTTTCGACATTCTTTCTAAAGTCTTTGAACTTTCTTCATGATGTAGGTCTTTGAAGTGCATTCCAGCTTGATGTCCATGTTCATCTAAAATTGGAACTGGTACCTGTACATCCATATTATATAGCAATTGATGAAACCTTAAGTCTGGATATTTTTCAATTGCCTTAGATAATTCTTCAACAATTTTCCTATTAGCCTCTTGTCTACTCATAATTGTTTTTTAAAACATTTTTATCTATTCTACGTATAATAAACTAAAATGTTTCAACTATTTAAGATAAATGAACGAAGAAATTAGAAATAAAGTAGCAAAAATACTTAACGAAGAGTTTGGTGAATCTCAAAAAGAAAAACTCGTTGGGATGCTAAACGCATTGGAATTCAAGGATGATGTTCTTGCTGCAGGAGGAGAAATCTATGCTGTTGGCGGAATTGTGCGTGATGCAATTATGGGAACTCCAAGTGACGACCTTGATATTGTTGTTCGAGGAATTCCTTACGACCAATTGTTTACTATCCTTTCTAAGTATGGAAAGCCGACTGATACATCTCACGTAGATGAGAATGGTAAAAAAGATTTCGGCTCTACAAAGTTTGTTTCTAAAAATGAAAAGTTCAATGAATTTCTTGCTGCAAATGGAGCCGCAAGAGATATTGATGTAATGCTTCCTCGAAAGGATGCAAAAGACCCTGGTGTTAAAGGGCACAAAGGAATTAAATCAGAAGTAAACCCAATGTTTACAATTCAAGATGACCTTGAAAGGCGTGATATTACTATCAATGCCATTGCTATGGATATGGCTGGAAACTTGGTGGTGAATGGAACTGGTGTTGAAGACATTAGAAATGGTATCATCAGAGCTGTTAGTGAGGATGCTTTTATAGAAGACCCACTTAGAATGCTTAGGGCCGTAAGATTTGCGGCAAGATACAACTACAAATGGGACCCAGCTACAGTTAAGTTAATTAAAGATAATGCACATTTATTGGCAGATAAGCAAGAGCTTCCAAAGGATAGATTCCTTAAGGAGTTTATGAAGATGATTGGAAAACCAGACCTTGGAAGGGCTGTGAAGACCCTTGTTGACCTTGGTATGTACGAACACATATTTGGAGTGACTCCAAAAAACATTGACTACAGCAACTTTAATAAAGCAAATAGTATAGGAGAAATGGCCTTTATGATGTTTGAAAACGAGCCATTGGATACAATCGGACCACTTGTTTTTCACAACATAACAAATAACAATTCTATCCTTGACTACATCAAGGCGTTGGTTGAATACCAGAAGGCTGCGCAAGGGAGCTCAAGAGGTGTGTCTACAAAAGATGTACCCGCAAGTGTTGCTGTTGGTCAGTTGGCGAAGCTATACAAAATATCTCCAGATGCAATGACTAATTCCTCTTACATAGAAGAGGTGGATAGAGTGATAATTAATAAATTTAATTCTGGTGAATTACCTAAAAACGAAAATGACTTACAATTTAAGGGTGATGAATTCAGAGATTTTATTGTTGACATGATTACGAGCAAAGAAGGCGACTTCAATGGAAAACGTGATGGCATAAAAATGGGTAGAGCCAAGAACTTGGTACTAAACGCTGTTTATGGTGGAGAGGTTCCAAACGATGCGAATAGTATTAAAGACTTTTTAGTTAATAATACTAATCAATGGATGGCTTAATCACCAATCTTCCAGAACAGCAAAAGCTGGAACTCCTTTCATGTAGGCTCCGATAATGTTGTATTCGTAGTTTTCTATCGCCATAGTATAGAAACTATAATCCTCATCTTCTTCCATTTCTGGGTCAGATTCATACTCTGCAATCATTTGGTCTATCATTTTTTCTCTATCGTGAAGAATTAAAGTTTCTCCACCAATATTTATATGACCTATGATTGTGTTTTCAAACCCATCAGCTTTTCTTGCATCAGGATTCATAGTTTGAACAATGTCTTGAATGCTATCTGGACAATCAAGTATAAATGTATTTATATCATCATACATAGGAACTATTGTGCCACCAAACCTCTCAGCGTAGCCTATGAGTTTGTCTTCATTTTCTTCATCAAATTCAATACATGGGTCCATTTCCATTAGGTATTCTTTCAATTGTTCTCTTTCGCTTGCTTCCATATGAGGGTAAATTATAAAGCAAAAGTAAGTAACTTTTTTTATCGGTGCAAGAAACCAGCTAAAATTCCATTTTTTTCACTATTTATGAGAAAGTATCTTTAACGACTATGGATAAGAAAATAATAAATGAGGAGCAATTTAAAAAATTGGTAATCAAAGAAGCAAAAAAAATCTTCTCTGAGGATAAGAAGTCTATTCCTGCAGTAGAAGTTAAGACCGAATCTAAAAGATTGTCTATTGACGAGGTGGATAACCTTATTAAAGAAATGGAGGAAATGAACACCTC
>Ga0307377_10008771_pt1 | contig 10207 bp, 15 predicted proteins | sample TR3MG_FD_202535 | JGI IMG/M metagenome (GOLD analysis project Ga0307377, IMG submission 202535) | Soil microbial communities from Risofladan, Vaasa, Finland - TR-3 | ecosystem: Environmental > Terrestrial > Soil > Coastal area > Acid sulfate soil | place: Finland: Risofladan, Vaasa | collected... | reverse complement strand
TTCCATTAACCAAATTTTTGTGCTTAAATCTGTATAGAATGTATTAGAAATATCATAATCTTCATAATTTGAAACATAATAAGTTTCATCAAATCTTACAATTTGTTCTCCAGTAGCTTCCCAACTTCCATAGGCCCCTCTAGGAACATATCCAATTTCTACTCCCCAATCAGCACTAATAACTTCTCTAGAAAATATACTTGTAATAACATAAGTAATTAATAAAAAAATAAATAATATTTTTTTCATTCTTTTTCCTTTAATCAATTAAACTCAATATTTCTTTTTTTGTCCATCCCATATCAACTAAATAAAGAATTAAATATCCAATTAAATCAGCAACATCATTTAACTTAGGTTCACCATTATTATTTTTTATTCTTGATAATTTATCATCAATTCTTATACAAATGCTACTAGTTGAACCTCCCTTATAAAATACATTAGATGGATCAAGAGCAGAATTTCCATAACGTTTATTTTTTTCTATAAGCATTTCAGTTAAAGCTTCGCCTATTTCTTTTATTTTATTCTGAACTTCTGCACTCACTCCTTACCTCCATAAGTAATTTTCCTAAATTATTTTCACCTTTTCCAGTTTTGATATCTATTCCCCAAAAAATATCATTCCAAGTATTCCCTTCAACTAGTTTTTCATCTTTTGTTTCTAACAACATTTCTCTAAGTTCATAAACATGAAATTTATTTTTTAAAACAATTTTCATTGCATTAACTTTAAATTTTTCCCAATCTTCTCTTAATAATATTTTATGTCCAAATGTTTTTGCTTGTGAAGGAGTTGTTAAATTTGCTATATATTTTCTTATTGTATTGTCATTAGTTTTCATTGCCTGAAACATATGTTCAGCTGTTGGATAAAATATTCCTTCATATGTTATAGGAGAATAATAAAAATTAGATAAAAAACTATGCTTTCCTCTAAAACTATTTATCATTTCTTTATTGGTAACCAAATTTCTGTTTGAAGCTTTACCTTTTCGTAATTAATTTTTCCATTAGCATAATCTATTTGTCCTGCTCTGTAACTAAATAACACAGAAAGAACAATTATTATAACACCTAATAAAAATAACATTGTATTTCTAATGAAACGATATATTTTTTCTTTTTTTTCTTTATTTTCAATCTTAACACTTCTTTTTTTTGCTGGTGTTTCTTTTAAATCACTCATTTTTTTCTCCTTTATAAGTTCTATAAAATTTACATTCATATGTTCCGTCATCATTTTTTATAAATGGTGGTGATGAATGATATTCTTGATTACCTTCATGTATCATATATGCTACACAAGTTTTTTTATATGGACATTTTATTCCAGAACAATACAATAATTTATTCATTAAAATACTCTAATACTACATCAGGTGATCTACTTTCAGACATAAATCTTTCAAATAAAAGATTTCTTTTTATTGGATCTAAATTATGTATTTCTAGCGCATACGCTAATAAACTTCCTCCAACACTTCCTCTTCCAAATCTTCCATAAATACTTTCTCTAATAGAGAATTGTGTTATATCATCAACTATAAGAAAATATGAACTAAATCCTTTTCTTATAATTACCTCCAATTCTTTTTCCAGTCTTTTTCTATATTCAACAGGAATTTCAGAATATTCTTGAACTCCCATTTTTTTTATTAATCCATTCTTTCCTTTCTTTATTAATTCAGCATCATCATTTGCCGTAACGAATGGTAAAAATATTCTATCTCTTTTAGGAATTAAAAAATTACATTTTTTAGCTACATCAGTTGAATTATGGCACCAAGATAATATATCTTCTTCTTTATAATTAAAATTAAATTTTTTATTAAATTCAATATAATCAGGAATATCGTGATAATACAAATTTTTACTCTCTAATTCAAATTGAATATTATCAATTGTTGTTTTATCTCTAATAGCTATTGCTAATGTTTGTAATTTGTCTTGCCCTTTTTCTAAATAATGAACATCTCCAGTCATTACTAATGGAACTCCATGTTTATTAGCAAGTCTAATCATAAACTCATTTATTATTTTTTGCTCTTCAAGTTCATTTAATTGAATTTCAGTATAAAAATCATCTTTAAATGTATCAAGCATTTTTATATATAATTCTTCTGCTTTGTTTTCTTTTTCTGCTAACAAAAGACGAGAAATAGGATTAGCCATACATCCAGTTCCTATTATTAGCCCTTCTTTATTTTCTATTAATTCTTTCATTATTATTCTAGGAGAATAATAGAAATGAGAAGTATCTTTCATGCTAGCGTAGTTTAATTTTAATAAACTGCTATAACCTTTTTTATTTTTAACTAAAAGAATTAAATGATTAGTTTTAGTTCTTTCTCTTTTCTTTACTTTATTAAAAACTTCAAGTTCTCCAACAACATATATTTCAACACCTATTATTGGCTTTACGCCAAATTTTAAACATTGAATTTGATGTTCATATATTCCAGATATTCTTCCATGATCTGTAAGAGCTAAATATGGATGATTAAAATCACTAGCTCTTTGAGCATAATCTTCTGGAGAACCTATAGCATCTAATCTTGAACCAATATGACAATGTAAATGTAATTGTGAAAACATAATATATAATACTTCTTTATAATTTTTTCGTCAACTTGTAGGTAAAGATAAATATGAATTAGCATAGGAGATTATATAATGACCATTAATTTATTTCTTGAAGAAGGTTTTGATCTTGAAGGAAATAGAGAAAGAGCTGTAACAAAAAATTATAATTTAGCAAAAGTTTGGATTAAACCAAATGATACAAAAGAAAAATTAGACCAAATAAAATCTGGTAATACAGAAAAAATGAGCAATAATGATAGAGCTAGTTATTTATTAGCAACACATATTCTTAGAAAAACAGCAGCAAACAAAAGATTAAAACAAGAAACTAGAGATGACGCTACTACATTATTAAAAAATGCTGGCATAGATTTAACTTCTATGAGAGATGAAGATAGAGATATATTTAGACAAGCTAGCGAACACTTTAATAAAGAACACGAAAAAATAAATAAAGGCCCAGAAGAAACTCCAGCAGAAGAGCCACCAGAAGAAACAAAAAAAGCTCCTTCTTCAGTAGAAGAACCTTCTGTTACACCTGATACTACAGATATAGAAACTCCAGAAACTAAAGATAGCGAAACTCTTACTACATCAGAAAAAGAACTTTCTCCAAAAGAAACTGTTGATGAAATAAAAAAACTTGGAAAAGAAACAACAGATAAAATGCAGAAAGTTATTGGAAGGCACCAAGAAGAAGGAAAAAAAGAAAGAGAATTAAAAGCAAATAAAATTTCTAAAAGATTTGAAACAAAAATAAAAAGCTATGTAGAAAAAGCAAATGCCGGTCCAAGAAATGCTAGAGTAGCTTTATTGTTAGCTAAAAGAGATGCAAGAGTTGATTTAAATTCTGTTAATGCTACTTCACTTAAAGGAGCTTTAGGTAGAGGAATACAAGGAGCAAAAGAAGGTCTTGAAAGACGCTCAGAAGCAATTAAATCTGCTATTGGTAGAACAAAAGAAAAATTAGATAAAAGCGAAAACTTAAAGAAAGTATCTGATACTTATAAAAAAGTAAAAGAAAGAGTTGTTCAAGGAACAGAAAAAGCAGTAGAAAGAGTTGGAGAAAAAATATCCAAATCAGCTGAAAAAGGAAGGGTAAAAACCGATCAAAGAGAACAAGAAGGGGCAACTACAACAACTGAAAAAATAAAGCAAGGAGTTAAATCTGCTGGAGAAGCAGTAGCATCTAAAGTTGGAACTGTCGGTTCTAAAATAAAAGACATATTAAATAAAAGAAAAGAAGATAATATTAAAAAAAATAAAACTATTAATGTTTCAGATATTATAAAACATCCAACTGAAAAACAAGCTGAAACACCTATTGAAAAACCAGTAAATAAACCTGCTCAAACAAAAGAAGCACCACAAGTTGTAAAACAAGCAGAAACATTAAGCCCAGAAGAAGAAAAGAAAAGAAATGAAACTATAAAAAAATTAGCGGCACAAGCCGCTAATAGAAAGAAAGGTGCTGTTGCTCTTTCAGCAGCAAGACAACCAATTAAGTATGTTAGAGGAGTAAGAAAAATTAGTTAATTATCGTAATCTTCATCCTCATTATCGTTATAGTCATCATCATTATTATTATGGTTAAAAGTCATTTTTTTAAAACTTTCTTCTGAAATCATTGCAGATACTGTTTCAAGTTTAACAGTTATCATTCCATCAGAAATAATTCCATCATTTAAAGAAAACATTTCTTTTCTTTTTTCTTCATTGCTTTCTTTACTTTCTTCATCCATATGGTTCATTGTATTTAATCTAGAATAAATCATCCAAGAATCTCTAAAATAATTGAACATTTTATCCATTTTTATGAATATCCCATTTTCCAAAATAATAACTCCCTTACTGTTAGAGTAATCTTTTAAATTTTCAGTAAATTTTAAACTTTCTAGTATTTCATTCATTGTTTCTTTTTCCATGTTATTACCTTGTCATTATTTGACTAAACCCAGCTTCGTCTTTTTTTATAAAAATTTGATTAGGAAAATTTTCTTTATATTCTTCTCTATGAGATATAACTATTATAGAATTTTCTTTTGATAAACCATCTATAATGTTCAATACAGATTGCACTCCTTCATTATCTAAATTCATATCAAGTATTTCATCAAATATAAGAATATTTATATTAGATGAAAAGAATGTTTTAACTAGCATAAAAAGAGAAAAAGCTATTCCTAACTCAAGCCTTGTTTTTTCTCCTGATGAAAAAGTACTAAAAGAAATTTGTGAGCTATCTAATATAATTTCTTCTGTAAGATCTTTATTAAAGTTAATTTTAATGTCTGTGCTAAAAAAGAATGGAATATAAAAATTAATTTTATCATTAAATAATTCAAGCATTTTATCTATGATGAATTTTTTTACTCCAATATTTTTATTAGAAAATATTTGTTGTAATACATCATAATGTTGATCTTCTAATGTGTCAACAATAATTTTATTATTTATACTTTTTTCTAATTTTCTTATTTTAAAAACTTTCTCTTTAAGATTTTTTACAAAATCCTTATCATATATGGAAGTTGCTTTTCCATTTATAACATTTATTTCTGAATCTATTTCAGCAATTCTATTATTTTTTTCCTCCATACTTTCTTTTAAGTTATTTAAATGTTCTGCTTGATAAGCAGATGGCTCTATTTCTTTATTTATAAGGCTTTCTTTTAATTTATTAATATCATTATTTATACTAGTATTTATTTCTTCTGCATGAATAATTTCCTGTTTGTTGGATTTAATATCATTTTCTAATTTATCAAGTTTCTCTTTTAAAGTAGATAAAAATTCTTCCGTATAAATAGAATTTTCTGGAAGCTCTTTTTCTTTAAGAAGAATTTCATTCATTTCCTCTGAAATTTTTATATTATTTTTTAATGCTTCATTTTTCTCTTGTGCTTTATTTATTAAAATTATTTCTTTTTCTTTTATAATATCTTCTTTTTTGCTTATTAAAGAATTTGTTAAATCAGTAGAAACTTCTTGTCCGCAAGTAGGACATACTTCTGCATTATTTTTTATATCCTCTATTTCTTTTTTTATTTCAAGTATTCTTTTTTCTAATACTTCAATATCATTATACATTGAATTAGTATTTTTTATCATAGCAGCTTTAGTTTCAAACTGTGATTTTAATAAATTATTTTCAATTCTTATTTGATTAAAATTTCTTATTTTATCAAGTTCTTCTTTTATATCTATTGCTTTATCTTTTTCAATAATTATTTTTATTTTTTCTAGTTTATCGGCTAATTCTTCTATATTTTTTAGACCAGATTTTTTTAAATCTATTTGTTTGTTTATTAATTCGTTATTTTCTTTTACTTTATTAAATTCTTCATTTTTTCCTATTTCTACTTTTACATCAATTTTATTAAGAGTATCTAAATCATACTTTATTTGTTCTTTTTCTTCTATTAATTTTTCTTTTAAATTTTTTAAATCTAATAAAGAATTTCTTACTTTTTCTTTATACTGTTCAATATTATTTTCAGTAGTACTGATTTCTAAATCGCATCTATCTCTATCATTTTTATTTTTATCTATTTTTTCTAAAAGAGGTTTTCTCATTTTTTTAATTATTTCATAATATTCTTGAATCTCTTTTAAAGATAAAATATTATCAAATATTTTTAATCTATCTGATGGTTTTGCTCGTAAAAATGATATATATAATTCACTTGAAAATATTATACTTGAAACCATAGATTCATAATTTATCTCTATAAGATCTATTATGTAATTTTGCGCTTCGTTGGCGGTCCTTGGGGATACATTTTCTTTATCTTTAAAAATAAGAATATTATTCTTGTGAATATCATGGCTCCTGTAACGAAGAATAGAGTAATTAGATCTACCCACATCGAAGTTTACCTCCACTTTACAATTTTTTTTAGTAGTTCTATTTATTATTTCATCTACATTTGAAAGGCTTCTTCCATAAATTGCCCAAATAATAGCATCAATAAATGTTGTTTTTCCTGCTCCATTTTCTCCTAACAGCAAACGAGCTTCTGTTGAATTTAATTCAATACGAGTTTCATAATCTCCATATGATTTAAAATTTTTAATTTCTACCCAATTAAATATCATGCCTCTAAAACCTTCTCAAATATTTTAAGTAATTTTTTATTATCAATATTTTCTTCTTCTACTTTACTTATATATTCTCTTATAGTATCTTTTATAGAAGAAAATTCTTTTAAATTATCTATTTGCCCAACTTCTATATCTTCTTTTCTTTCAAAGAAGGGAACAACATCTATCGCTCCTTTATCTAAAAGTATTCTTTTTAATTTTATAAAATTTTCTATTTTTGCGTCAATTTTTACACCAACAAATTTATTTATTGGATTAAAATCTTGAAAATCATTTAAGTTTATTCTTACAAATTTAGGAGAATTTTTATATTCAACAAATTCCCAATCTTCTAAAACTGAATCAAATATTACAAAACCTTTTTTTTGTCCTTCTTCTCCAAAATTTAACTGAACAGGTGATCCTGTATATACTATATTTTTATCATGTTGATGCCTATGAAAATGTCCAGTAAAAACTATATTAAATTGAGAAAATAGTTCTTTTCTAAATGCATGTTTTTCTGTTGCATGATAAGCATTATCAAAACTAAAATCTGCTATAGGAATATGTGTAAATAAAATATCACCAGTTTCTGGTATATCCTCTTCATTTCTAGTATATGGCATAAAAGAAAACTTATCTTCATATGTAGTTTGTTTTATTACAAAACCAAGCGGTTTAAATGTTTCCACTATACTATCATTATTTACTGAATAAATATCATGATTTCCAAGTATAAAATAAAATTTTATTCCATCCATTTTCATATCATAAAATTTCATAAATAATGGAACAAATGCTTCATTCTTTATATTAGAAGATTTATCAAATATATCTCCCATTATTATTATATTCTTTATATCATTATCCAAAGAATATTGTCTTATATAATCTAAATAATCTAAAATTATATTTGTGAATATTCCTTTTTTAACATGAAAATCACCTGTTAATAAATACTTCATCTTTTTCCTTTTTTTATATTATATCATCAAGTATATAATAATCATTTAAATTATTTTCAAAAATTTCTACTAAAAATAATATTTTATCTTTAAAATCAACGTCATTAGTATTCATTCTAAACACCATATTATTATTTATATCATAACTTCTATATATAAAATATGATCGATTTTTTTTATCATAAATTAAACTATTAAAGTTAAAATCATTAAAGTTAATCATATATTTATTAATAAAGAGGCTTCTTAATTTTAAGAACATCATGTTTAAAAATCATTCTTAAAACCATAAGTTTGTTTTCAGTACTAGTATAAAAAGTACTAAAACTTTTTGGTTTTCCACTTCTTGTTTTTCTATATAAGGTTATAGTTTTTGTAGCATTATTTATAAAAATTGATTCAATTTTCATTAAAATCTTCTCCATTTACATACCTAGTTATATTTTCTGTAACTTCTAGAGAAAATACTTTAACTAAGGCATTTAATTTTCCTTTAATTGTTTCTATTTCAATAAAATATTTAGCTGAAGCTAAAGACATTTTTTCTGGACAATAAAATATTATATAATTAGATTGCTTTTCATTATAAAATCCTTCATAAAAAAACAATGAATAGTTCATTTAATGTTCTTTTGCAAATTTAATATAAACTTATCTATATTGACATTCATTTGTTTTATTGTCAATTGTTTTACAATTCTAACTTTTTCATATATATTCATAGTAAATTTTAAATCATCCATTTTATGTAGCATACCTAATATTGTGTTAGCATAATCTTGAATTTCTTTTTGAGCATCTTCACTACTTCTTAATGTAAGAAAATTAGCAAGGCTTCTAAAATTAACCGTCCAATAAAATTCTGTATAATGTGTTAATGGCATTATTAAACGAGCTTGTTCTTTTATTACATTAGTATCTAAAAATAAATCATAAGTTCTTTTTGCTATATTTAAAGCATTATTAAAAACTCCTTTAGTACTCAAATTTCTTGAAAAATCAAAATCTGTTCCTCCGCCTTGTCTTTTTTCTCCTTGTTCTCTCCATTGTTCAGGTTCATAACATTCCCATTCAAAAGCTTTATATCTACCTGAAACTTCATTAAAAGAACCAATTCTATGCCTAAACCATTGTCTAGCAATAAATATAGGGCACTTAACATGAAACTCAAAAACTATTTTTTCAAATGGTGTCCAATGCTCATTAATCATTAAATATTCTATAAGCAATTTATCTTTCTTATCAGTAGATTCAGCAGCTCCAGTTGATACTCTTGCTGCTTGGACAACTCTTTTATCAGAACCCATATAATCTACTAACTCTACAAATCCTTTATCTAATACTTTCATAAATTAATACCTTTTCCTTTATATATTTTTCCTATAACATAATAAACTTTTTTTGGCATTGGCACAGGAATCGTAGCCACCGGTTTACGACCAACGCTATTAAATATAATAGCAAGACTTAAAAGTTTTATTTTATATGATTTTTTCATGTATTAATCCTATTGGAAGTATGTCATAAAGTTTATATTCCAATATTAAATTCCAGTCTACTTTACTTTTCTTTTTTATGCAACTATTTTTATCTAAAGGGCGCAAGTTCTTTAAAGACCAGCATTTTCTAATTTCATTACTTCCAATACTACCATACCTATAAATAGATTTTGGAATTATTTTATCTATCCACCAATAAGAACCAAAGTTATTCCAATTCATATTTTTTGTAAACTGTAATTCTAAATGATTCTTTAAATCATTTAAAGTATATCCTAAAAGATTTTCCCAAGCTCTTTCTGATTTATTTTCTTTTATTGCTCTATAGATAGAGTTACTTACATTTCTATCAAATGTTTTTCTTTCTATTGATAAATGATTAGTAGTTATTTTTCTTCTACATTCTTTACAAATAGTTTTTATTCCATCTTTTTTTGAGTTATCTCTATGAAAATTATCTAACGATTTTATTCTTTTACATTTAGAACATTCTTTCATTTATATATCTTTATTGTTAGGACAAAAAATAGTCAATTTTATGTTTAACTTTGTTAATATAGAAGTAAAACATAAAAGATATTTATAAATAAACAAAATAGGAGAAAAATATGGCACTAGCTTTATCAAGCACAAAGTCATCAACATTAGAGCCGTTGCGTAGAAATAGGTGGGTAATGCAATTTACCTCTATTCCAGGAGGTGGAGATGCTGAAACTTTAGCATTTGCCGCACACACAGCGTCAAGACCAACAATAACATATAATGTTATTGAGCATCAAAGATTGAATGAAAGATTTTATGTAGCGGGAAAACCTACATGGAATGAACTTCCAATGACATTCTTTGATTTCATTCAAGCAAATTCTGTTTCACAAATTCTTTCAGATTGGAGTCAAGTAGTTTACAACCCAATTACTGGAGCAATGGGTTTTAAAAAAGAATATTCTACATCTGGAACTCTTGCAATGTTAGACCCAGCAGGTGGAATTGTTCAAGTATGGAATCTTTTCTATGTATGGCCTTATACAATAGGATGGGGAGAACTTTCAGCAGATGAAGATGCTATTG
>Ga0307377_10008770_pt1 | contig 10207 bp, 9 predicted proteins | sample TR3MG_FD_202535 | JGI IMG/M metagenome (GOLD analysis project Ga0307377, IMG submission 202535) | Soil microbial communities from Risofladan, Vaasa, Finland - TR-3 | ecosystem: Environmental > Terrestrial > Soil > Coastal area > Acid sulfate soil | place: Finland: Risofladan, Vaasa | collected... | reverse complement strand
AGGTGTTCCTGCTGGAATTACTGCTCTTCAAAAATCTGTTGAAGAAGTTGAGCCATTAAGTAAAGCCGATGTAGCTAATACATTGTTTGAACTTAAGAAATCTGGTGAAACAATTGATTCTGCAGACATTTTTACTGTTGAAACCTCAAATGATCCTTCCACTGTTATGGAAATCGCTAACAAATACGGACTTAAATCTAAAGGAGATATAAGATAATGAGAAACGAAACTGTTAACCAAATCAATCAAGGGCTGGAGCAGGGCATTGTGTCTCCTGATGAAGTTCAGGCTTTGAATAAAGCCATTACTGCCGGATACGGTGGTGCTGGAAAACCAACTGACCTCACTTATGGTGGTGTGTTACAAGCAGAGAGCCTTGAGTCTACACTTAAGTCAATCACTTTTGACATGAAAAACCTAAAGATGTGGCCTGCCATTTCGGTAGATAAAGCCTACAACCTTTTTGAACAATACAATCGTTTAATCGGTTACGGTTCTGATTCTTCGCCATATATCGGTGAAGGTGGTGCTCCTCAAGAAGAAGACAGCACATACATCAGAGACGGACAAAGAATTGTATTCTTTGGTACTCGACGAAAAGTATCTCACCAAATGACATTAGTGCGAACTACTGTTGGTGACATCGTTGCACAACAAGCTAAAGAAGGTACTATGCACCTTTTGAAAAATGTTGAGCGCGAAATGTATTGGGGCCATGCTCACTTTACAAATGTTGCTACTGGTGATCAAAACGGAGGTCTTTCCGATCTTCCTGCGAATTCAATCGCTATGAACGGTCTTTTACAACAACTTGTAAAAGGTGATGATGATGCACAACAGAAATCTCGTGATTTTGAAGGATACGGCGAAGTTCGCTCGATTGCTTCAGATCTTAAGGGTGCTGTTCTTGCACAAGATGATCTTGAAGATCTAACTGTAATCGCATTGGAAAACTTTGGTGCTCCAACTGATCTACATATTGAGCCTTTAGCTCTTAGTTCTTTTGTTAAACAATTTTACCCGCAATTCAGATCTGCGCCTGGTCTTTCTGGTCAGAGTGTTGGTTATGATGTAAACAAAATGGTTACATCTGCTGGTAACGTTGAGTTCAAGCCGAATTTATTCTTGCGCCCTCGTGGACAAGCTAGAAACACTGGTATTGCAGGTTCTCCTGTAGTAGGTGCTGCTGCTGTTGTTGCATCGGCTATCGCTAACCCTTCGGCTTCTACTGATGGTTTAGCTGCTGGTACTTATCAGTACAAAGTAAGCTATGTTAACGATACTGGCGAATCTTCTCCAGTTCAAGAAGCTGGTGGTATAGTTGTTACAGCTGGCCAAGCGGTTTCTTTAGCTCTTGCAAGTACTCCAGCCGGAACAAAGCATGTCAAAGTATATCGCTCTGCTGCTGGTGGTGCTGTTGGAACTGAGAAGTTCATTGGAAACTACAAAGTTTCTGCAACAATTGTTGATTCTGGTGCAAAAGCTCCTGGTCTTGGTGAAGCATTCTTGCTTGACATGAGTTCAGAAGTTATGCGTTTCAAGCAACTTTCTCCGTTAAGTAAAATTAACTTCGCAATCGTGAGCACTGCTCTCGAGTTCGCAGTTGTTCTTTACGGTGCATTGTTTGTATACGCACCACGATTTAACTGCTTGTTCAAAAATCTTGGAAAATAATCTTTAAGATTAAAATATTAATAAGTTCAAAAAGACTGGCTTCGGCTGGTCTTTTTTTTTATTCTAAGCGTTTGCGTTCACAATTCTAAACAACGTATAATAGATGTATCTAATAAAAATATTGAACTATCGGAGATTAAATGGGTTGGATGAACTGTATGAGTTGTGGGTGTCAAGTTCATACATCCAAACTACCTATTAATGTTTGCGACGACTGTGAGGTAATGGTGGACGAAGTACAGAATCAAAATCTTCCTGAAACAAAAGAAGATATTAGTTGGTCATATTATGATTGTGCTAAATGCGGATCAAAGACTGGTTATTTAAAAGGTACTGAACCAGCATGTGTTAAATGTTCACTGGCTAACGGTAAAATGAAAACCATACATGAATACGAAGCAGAAACAGCTAATGATAATAAGATATATGATTCAAGTGATAATACTAAAGAATCTCATTGTCTTCAAGATATTCTTCCTTCTTCTGACTCTGAAAGTCTTGAAAAGATTAAAGATGAATGTGCAAGTTTAGGTTGCAACAAATGCTTGGCAGATACATCATATGATGTAATAGAATGGCCTAAGCACTATAACCAAGGTAAGATACAACCCATTGACGTTATTGAAGATTGGAACTTAGATTTTAGACTAGCTAATACTATTAAATATATAGCAAGAGCTGGTAAGAAAGATATGAGCAAGACCAAACAAGACTTAGAAAAAGCGATTTGGTATATACAACGTTACATTGACAAGGAACTATAATTGCCAGAACAAAAAGAACCATGGTACAAAACACTTATGTATTTCATTTTCGGATTAGTCGGAGTGATCTTATTGGCCATACTAGGCATATCAGTAGAAACTGTTATTACCTGGTACCTAACAAACGGATTTTAAATGAGCGATGATAAAAAAGAAGATAAACTTAAAGAAGTTGAAGCTAAACCCGTAGAGCAAACTAAAGCTGAAAAAGAAACTGAGAAAGTAGCGAAAGCTAAAGAAGATTCTCAAAAGAAAAAGAACATGCTCCGCGATTATGCTAATCTTCGTAAGAAATTACGTAAGGATCTTAGTATAGATGATCTGACCTCTGGCACAGATTACACCAAGGACATGCTTTCCCATCATTGGGGATCATTGGTCAAGATCGACGCAGAGGCACGCGAGAAGTTCCCTAAATGCTTCATAGACGTGTATATAGAAGATATCATGACAGAACAGCAATTAGATAAACTTCGCGATGCTGTTAAGAATCATAAGAGATTTGTTGTTACAACCGCTGTTACAGGTTGTGAATTAGATACTGCAATGTATAAATCTATAAGGCAGTATTGCTCCTTAAACAAGGCTGAATTGTTAGTATTAGTTGCATCTGACCCTGCATCTAATTTAGATAGGGGTTCATTAGGTAGAATTGACAAGCGTTTATTGAATGAAGCAATAGTAATTGAAGATACACACTTGAATTCCAATATATTCCTATCTACAATTAAACTATCTGCAAAAGCAATTGATCCCATCACGGGACTGGGACGACTAGGACAACGTGACGGAAGTTTTATTTTTGCATCACCAAAACAAAGACTTAAATCAAGTCCTGTTTCTAATACAAAACCGCCACACTTTTTGATGACCACTGGCGCAATCACTGTATCAGATTATACGTCAAGTAACTATATGTCGAACAAAACTGCTCACATTGCAGAGCATGATCATGTTATGGGTGGACTAATAATTGAGATTGGTGATTCAGATGAATATCATTTTAGACAATTTCAATGTGATAATAAAGGTCGCTTCATAGATCTTGGTACACGTTATGATGGTAAAGATACAAAAGAAATTCAACCAGAAGCATTTGTTCTAGGCGATTGGCATGCAGGTTCTACTTGCGCAATGTCTAAGGGCGTTTGGAAAACTATAAGTAAAAAACTAAAGCCAAAAATGCTAATTATGCATGACTTATTTGACGGTAGGTCAATTAACCACCATGAAGAAGGCAATGTTGACTCTAAAGCTAAACGAGCAGCAAAAGGTCATTTGAACTTATCTGATGAACTAGCATTGGTTGCTAGAGACTTAGAAGAGTTAAGTAAGTGGACTGACAAAGTCGTTGTGGTAAAATCTAATCATGATGAATTTCTTAAAAGGTTTTTACAAAAGGGTGATTTCAGAAATGACCCCTATAATTACAAGACTTTTTTACAGCTTGCCCTTCAATATGTTGACTCCAATGGAGACCCTCTCAAGTACGGAGTTGAAGAAGTCGGTAAACTGGACCCCAGCTTACACAATAAAGTTCAATGGCTCGTACGGGACGAAGACCTCAGGGTTGCAGGTATACAGCTTGGGGCGCACGGTGATAAAGGTGCTAACGGTTCCAGAGGAGGACTCAAGTCAATGGAATTTGCTTACGGGAACTCAGTATCAGGACATTCACACTCTCCTGAAATTATTAGAGGTAGTTGGCAGGTTGGAACTTCTTCAGTACTCAAACTCGGCTACAATATCGGGCCCAGCTCTTGGCTTAACACTTCCTGTCTTGTGTACCCTAACGGTCAGCGTCAACTTATTAATGCCATAGATGGCAAATATAAGGCCTAACAGACACGCCTACTCATCTGTTAGCATGGTATAATGACTTCTATAGATAACTAATTATATAGAGGTAAACATGAGTATGGATCCTAATATTAGAAAAGCCCTAACGAAAAACGTTGTTGACATAGCTCAATCACTAGTTTCTTTAAATGTAGCTGGAGATGTTATTACAGCTGATTTGACTACATTAACGAAAGTTGGTAAAGGTAGCATTCTTAAAGTTGTTGTTGGTGGCGCTACGTATGTAGCATTTACTGATGATGCTGGAGCTACTATAACTCCATCGGTTGCTCATACTCCAGGTTTACTATTAGCTACTGGAACACATTATATTTTATGTACATGTGACTATATTAAAATGGATGTAAATCCTACCCGCAAGGAATTAATCCGTACTTAAGGAGCAACCATGAAGTTAGATAACTTTAAGGAGTTGCTTTTAAAGAAGTCGGTAGACAACGATAATCTGCAAATCCTCATTAAATATATGAGAGATGACTATTTGGTTAACCATGTAGTTGAATCTTTAGAAAAGATGGCAGCATCTTATTCTAAGAAAAACCCCAATGCATCAGTTAAACATTTTGCAGCCAACATGAATAACTTTAAGTCTGGAATGATACATGACGCATTATCTCATCATGCATCACATTACAAAGCAGCATTAGATGCTGGTGATAATAAAGCAGCCGATGACCATATGAGGCAAATATTCAAAACAATTCATATGTCAGAGAAATTTACTAAAGATGGTCTCAATGATCATTCCAGTGGTCGTTTAAAAATCGATGCAATTGATCCCAAACCATGGGAACGTAGTGCATATACAAATAAGAATGATGCTGGTAAATTTAAAACTGATACTCAAGGTTGGAAACGTCACGGCACAAATATTAATTATGATTGGTTGCGCGAAGCACCACATGAATCTTATAAAGATGAAGTGTCACGTCATGGTAACAATAAAGCTTATCCTCTAGAAGAAATGAAAGTTAATGGTAAGTATATAGATATTGCCGATGTAGAGCATAAACAGGGTAAACATACACCTCATCCGTTTGATTCTCATCCTATATTTCAACATTATAATGAGTCTCCAAATTCACATAATGCTGATAAGAAAGCCCAATACCTAGAACAGAGAGAGACTTTCCATGGTGACGAAAAAGGTGGTAAGGCTCAGTATAGAGACAAACTAGCTAATATGTCTAAAGAAGATTATGCAAATAGAGGAACAGAGAAATCTGCACCTATACATAAAGAAGTTGAGGGTTTAGAAACACAGCAAAGAGCTAAAGCACCGCAAGTAGCTGAAGGGCCTGCAGGCAAACCTATTTCACAAAGTGAATTACAATCTAAATTGGCATCTATTAAAGCAAAGTCAGCAGCTTTAAAAATAAGAAGAGGCGGTAAATAATGACAAATGAAGAATTGTTAAAATCTATCTCTGACATGCTTAAGGCACACGAGGATTATCTCAATGAGAACCCAGATATATTCTTGGGTATACAGGATCGTTTCCTTGATGCTATTTCTTATGGATCTGAGGATCTAACTAAAGCTGAAGATAATAGATCTGGCTTCTTTAGTCCCGAAGATATAGAAAATATAAAAGATATGGACTTAGATCAAGCTAAAAAATATTTATCAAATAGGGTATCGGATAAGCCCAATGCAAGAGAACATAATACTAAAAATGCATTAAATAATATTAAAAGTGCACAATCAATTGATGCTTTAGGTGCAAATTTACAAGATTCAATGCTAGCATATGCACGAAAAGATAAACGGCTTCCAAAATCATCTAAGTCTGGATATAGAGATTGGCAGCCAAGAGATGACTACTCACCTGAACAACAGGCAAAGATTAAAGAACATATGGATGAAGGTTGGTCCCATAGAGAGGCAGAGAGATTTGCTAATGCTCACCAAGGACCAAAAGATTTCTCATCTGCTCTTGACCATCGTGTTAATCCCTCCCAACCGTCTAGCAAAATGTTAGATACTATGAAGGAATATGCATTAGAGTATAAACAGCGTGCTAATAAACGCGAAGGTGAAAATGCTGACGCAGGTATAAATCCTCAGAAATTTGCATCACATCAAGATATTAAAGCCCATGAAGAGGCTTATGGTGATTATGATAAAGATTATAAAAGTTTTCTTAAAGATTTAGATGAGAAAGATCTTCACCCATTAGAGTACGACGAAGCAGTGTCAAAGTGGCAAGATGATTGGCATAAGCAAAATCCTGAAGCTAAAGATAAAATGGTTGCAGCAGCTGATGCTGGAAAAGTATATGGTGAAGCAAATCAAGCTCGTAGTGAAAAATTAGATGAAGGACGAATGAGTCTTATTCAAGGTGGCAATGCTAGTGGAGAAAGTTCTACTGGTGAATTTAGTGATTCAGCTAGTGCCGGTAATGATGCTGATAATTCTATGCAGACTGCAGCACAAATGGTTGGTGGAGCTAAGGGTGAAGGCGGATATGAAGCTGGAACTGTTAAAGATCCAAATGCAATATTTCGTGAACAAAATCCTGAATTTGTTGCACAATTGAAACAAAAGTTAGCAAGTAAATTAGGACAAAATCCTGAAGCTAAAGAGCGTCACGATGCAATGCCCCCTAGAGCTCGCATGCCTAAAGAACAGCAACCCGGTGCAGTAAAAAGACTTACACCAGAAGAAATACAAGCACAGTATGGTGATAAATATAATGTTAAAAAACCTGGAGGGGTACAATAATGGCTAAATCGAAAACTGACCGTCAGGGTATATTTCCAATTTGGGCAAAAGATGGTGAAGATATATGTGGTAAGTTTGAAAGATATGGATCACTTCCAACACCAGCAGAGATGAGAAAACGTGCCTTGTTTGGAATTCCTCTTAAATCTGCATTAACAGGTGAAGAGATTGATGACGATACATTGAAGCACTACATTGATTCAGCTATTTCAGAAATTGAACATGAAATGGATCTTTATGTTACACCGGTTAGATTTGAAGAAAAACATGATTATCAAAGACATGAATTTACTTGGAGTTATAACTATACAAAACTTCGCCACCCTAATATTATTAATATAGAAAAGGTTGAATTAACTTTTTCTAATAGCGATGTTGATGATGGTTTTGTAAACTTCCCTTTAGAGTTCGTACATGTTATGCCCCAAGAGGGCGTAATGCAACTCGTGCCAGCTTTCGGAACTAGTTTATCTGGTTTCTTATTGTCTGCATTTTCAGGAACTCAGTTCCATGCTCTAAGAGCTATTGGTCTCGATAACTTTCCCGGTGGTGTTCGTATAACATATACAGCTGGTTTTGAAAAGGATAAAGTCCCTACTGCTATGATTGAACTTATTGAAAATATGGCAGCTTGGAAGTTATTATCTTTTATTGGACCCCTTATCTTTCCACACACTTCTGTAGGCGTTTCTATGGATGGTGTTAGTCAAAGTGTTGGTACACCAGGACCTCAGTTCTTAGTAAACAGAATTAAAGATCTAGGTGAGATCATTGATAAGCAGAAGATAGCAATCAAAGGTTACTATCAACGAACTTTCCAAATGGATTTCTTTTAAGGAGAAGTTATGTCAGATATAGATGTAGATAAATATAAGCAGCGTAATGAGAAAAAAAATCGACAGAAGAAAACTCCTGTAGATTGGACTGGTATCAATGATCCCAAGCCTGTATCTAAAAGACCTGGTTATACTAAGTATATACAAAAGGAAGATAAGATTCCTGGCGGCCTTGCTGACAATGCAGATCCTAGAGACTTTAATCCTAAAGATCTTGAGGCTGGCATCCTAGTTGAAATGGAACACACATCCGACAAAGACATTGCAACAGAGATTGCTATGGATCATTTAACTGAAGATAAAAACTATTACAAGAAGTTAAAAACTATTGAAAAAGAAGATCTTCGTGTTGATGAAGAAGCTGATGGCAAAAAAGAATTGGATTATGGTAAAGAAGAATTGGACAAAACTCCAACTGGTTTACCTGGTGAATTCAAGCCCCAATATGCTGAAGAACCATCTGAACTAGATAGACAAAGAAGTATTAAAAGAGTGGATAGCGCTGTCAATTCAGCTATGAATCAAAAGCCTGCATCTGCTAATACAGTTGATACTGAAGCGGCAGCAGCAGATACCGTAAAGATAGCTAAAGATGATGCTGAACAGGCTGCTAATTCTCAATACATTGCCCAACAAGAGTACGATGAGAAAGTAAGAAATCGTTGGAAGAAATTAAAGAAAGCAATGGCTGACGACGCATTCATGGATATCAATGAGGCACTTGAGTCTGATGAACCTGAAGAAGAGCAAGAACAAGAAGCTGCACCAGAGGGTGATTTACAATCTGATGGACAAGATCCTGAAACTGGTGAAGAATTAGATGATGATGAACTACATGAAATGCTTTCTGGTATTGACAGTGGCGAAGAAGAAGTAGAAGAGGATGGAGAGGATAATCCTCCTTCTGATGAATCTGACGAAGAGAGTGAAGATCAAGATGGAGATGGTACTGCTGATGCTGACGAAGAGTCATTAGAAGAGTTAATGGATCAACTTGGTTATTCTCAAGAAGAAATTGCACATACAGTCCAAGGACATCACTTTCCTGATGTAGATGAATTGCAACAAGCTAAAGCACAGACAGAGCATGCTAAGCGTGAAGGTGAACTATCACTTCAACAATTAGAAGCTGAGATTAAGCAAATGGAAGGTTCTCTTAAGAACGGTCATGCTGAAAAAATCAATCAATATGAGGCAGACCATAAGAAATCTTTACTTGAACTAGAAAGAGAGCACGCAAGACGCATGAAAGATCTCGAGTATGCTAAAGCTCAAATGGATGCAGAAGCTAATGATGAGACTGAGCATAAAAAAAGTCTTAGACAAATCGAATTAGAACGGGCCCAAAAAGATATTCCGGGAGATAAGTTTGATGACACAGAACACCAAAAGCGCATGATGGACCTAGAGTATGAGAAAGCTAAGCGTGAAATGGAATTGGATCTCGAAATTAAAAAACAACAAGCTGATTTGAAGATGAAACAAATGATGATTGATGCTGACGTTCGTAAGAAAGAAAAAGCTCAATCTGTAAAAGATAAAGCAACTGAGTCCAAAGCAAAGGACAAGTAATGCTGTTAGACACAACTGTTTTAACTCTTGCATTTCTTTATTTAGCTGCAACTATAGGTTCAGTTGTTTATTTAACTTATCATTGGCATAAGAAAAGAAAAGCCAATGAAAAGCACGCCAATGGAAAACCCAAACTTAAACTAATCAGAGGTAATCGTGGGATTAAATAGAGATAAGTATGGTATCATAGGACAAATTCAACCTAATGGTGAAGTCTTCGGTGGAGATTCTGCTTGCTGGATGGGAGCTCATACATTTCTAACACACTCTACATTTCCCTATGTTAAGACTTTTGAAAAAGGTTTTGGCGGCTATGTTCGACATCCACATGCAGATGCTACTCCTCATGGATTTGGTGCCCACTATAAGAACCCATGGAATGGCTGCATGTCGCGCGATCAACTAACTGGAACTTTAGGTGCTTTGATTAGACAGAAAGAAAGAATGGCTCTTATAAGACTTGTTCTTCAGCATGCCTGTCGAGGATTTCTATTCTCTTATAAGACAATCCATAATGGCAAAGATCCTTCATTATACAAATTCAATTTATTGAAGTTCTTTTACAATCCCGACAAAGAGCCTTACTACAAGATGCCAGACGCAACGTTTTTTGATTTCTGGGCAACATGTTTAAGGGGATTTGGTCAATTCAGTTGGTTATTCTGGCCACTGTTATGTGTGTTAGACATACATACCTTGTTGAACGCAATCATAGTTAATGCTACAGATGATGATGATAGAATCAATTTCTCTATGAAGTTATTAGTAAGCAGAGAG
>Ga0307377_10008767_pt1 | contig 10209 bp, 10 predicted proteins | sample TR3MG_FD_202535 | JGI IMG/M metagenome (GOLD analysis project Ga0307377, IMG submission 202535) | Soil microbial communities from Risofladan, Vaasa, Finland - TR-3 | ecosystem: Environmental > Terrestrial > Soil > Coastal area > Acid sulfate soil | place: Finland: Risofladan, Vaasa | collected... | reverse complement strand
TCACGGTGGCCAGGTCGTCTGACAACTCCGCGATGATGCCTCAGCAGGCGATCCAGAAGGCCCAAGAAGCCGCGGCCTCCGGCATCAAGGAAGTCTTCGATGTATCAGTGCTATCTGGTCTGGTGGATCGCGCAGACATTACTGAGTTGCGCAAGGACTACATCAAGGATATGATCAAGGGTATGGACAAGGTCGGGCGCATGCTATTCCTGTTCTACTGGCACTTCGATGAGTTCGAGGACCGGTACGGGCATGAGGACATGACCAAGCTCGAAGACACCCTGAAGGATGTCTTCAACAAGATCGGAGACCTCGTGCTCTTCCTCAAGGAAAAGACAGCGTACAACCCCGATGCCGCAGAGGCATTGTTCGGGAACTTGTCCGAGGATGTAGGCCAGGTGGACGGCACAGAGAGCCCAGCATAGTCATGGCCAATATTCCAGACCCCCAGACTGTAGCACCCTTCAGGCAGACTGCGGATATCCGTACCCTGCGGGATCTGCTGATGTATATGGTGTGCGCTTCGAATGGGGAACTGAGTCCATGCTGGCGGTGGGAGGTCGCTCTCTTCTTCTACACCGACAAGTCCGCGGTGTACACCCCCCATGCCGACGACTACCTCAACAAGGCTATTGAGTACTACCGATGCAGCCTGCAAGGAACTGAGAATCTGCTGAGGACTGCACGCAACCACCCGTTGATGCACGGAGCCTTCTTGCTCAAGAGCGCTACACGAGCGGACAATGGCAAGAAGTTCATGGTTGAGGCCATGATCATGGCAGGGGCATCCGACAAGGAGATATCCAAGCACCTGACCTTCCCCCTGGGGTCTGCTACGATCAATATGTATCGGCGCGTGTTCTTTGACGTCGATTTTTCTCGCAGCCGGCTGGACATCCTGGACGCTATCTTCGGGCCTCGCATGGTTGGCTCTGACGGCAAGTCCGATATGGACTACACCTGGAAGCTCATAGGGTACAAGTACGGCATGGAGAAGCTCGTTCCGTTCCTGGAGCATATCCATGGGTTCAGCGAGCTCGACCCAGAGATCAAGGCGTTCCTGACAAGCCAGCTCGATGCTCGGGGTATTCGGGCAGCGTTCGAGTCCTCGCACCGTCTAAGAAACATGTACCAGGCCTCATCCCTGCCTCTGTTTGAACGGGTTATGCTATCCAGGGACATTTCATCAGACAGCAAAGCGGTACTGTCGAGTGAGCATCTTGCCTGGAACTCCGGTATCACCGGAATCTGTGAAAGCATCGAGGCAGTAACCAAGTCCAGGGAGCTCATCGCGGATAGGACGTACGAGATGGCAGAGAATCGCCGCGAACACCACGTTAAGTTGGATGAGGCTATCATGGACAAGATGAACGCTGGCCGGAAACACACAGAGCTGGCTCCGGCGGAAGCTGAACTTTCTCACGACGCATCGATAAAGCCATAGAGGCCATCATGACACCACTGTCTACCAAAGAAGAGGCCCGGCTGGTCAGCGCTGTGGATGAAGCCATTCGGCTTACCCAGGGTGGCTCGAGCCCCAACCAAGCGATCATGAAGGTGGCCCAGGAACGTCAGTACGGTCCTGAACACATCAACCGTATGGCTCAGGCGTACAACAAGAGCAAGTCTGTGCACGCCCTGAAGACCGCTTCGGCAGAAACCAGGGCCGCTGCGTTCGATCTCGCAGACCCCGCGAAGATCGTCCAGGAGCTGTATGCTCCGGAACAGAAGGTGGCCAGCCAGTTCGAACTGCCTGCCCGGGACTTCTCCAAGGAGGACATGAAGACCATGTCTTTCAACCAGAAGCTGGCTTCAATCCAAGATACCCCGCGCCTCGACCCAGAGACTGCCCTGCGCATGGAAGCGCTGATGGTTAGGGATTTGAAGTTCCAGAAGAAGGCCATGGAAGATCATCTACATACCCAGGTGCAGGTCCTACGCCGAGACCGGGACAACGGCTTAGACAAGCTCGCCCAGGAGCTTCTGCCTCTCACGGACGACGCCTTGTCGAAGATCGCCCAGGTGGTGGTCAACGGGTATCCAAGCAACGGCTCGACGTTGATGAGGATCATGCGTGAGCGCACTCGCCGGAATATCCCTGAGAAGCAGAAGACGGCCAATGCCGTGGTGTTCCCGTCCTCTGGGCCGCTCCTGACTGTCCAGCAGATCCAGAGTGCGGCTCAGAAGATGGCTCGAGCCGAGATCGATCTACGGGTGTTCCGCCAGGAAGAGAAGCAGGCGGCCGCCGGGTCGTTTGTACACAACTTCTTGGCCAACGTGGCCGCTGACACGCTCGGTGACGAGGACTATGGTAAAAAAAAAGACCCTGCCACGACTGACGACCTCGACCCAGAGTTCGCCAACAAGCTGAAGAGCCATGATGTTAAACGGACGTTCATGAGCCTGGCTCTGCGAGACCCGGATCTGCAGTCATATAACTACTCGGACTTGGTCAAGGCCTACAACACCACCGTCCTGATGATCCCGGAAGCGTACAACAATCCCGCAATCCTTAAAAGCAACATGCTGCAACACCTCCAATCCTCTGGTATAAGGGACCCCTTCCAGATGACCCAGGATCTTGATATCGGCAAGAAGCTCCGGGAACGTCAAGGAGCCCAGGCTCCCGCAGGAGCCAAGGCATGATTTCGAAGACCATCCATCCAGGCACGTGGTTCCGGGATACGCCGATGGCGCGGCTGCTGGATGTCCATTCCCAAGGCATGGAGCGGGGACAGCTCCTGAAGATCGCGGCCAGCGACTTCATCATGGCTTCGGATATCACCCCGGTTAAAGGGCACTCGTTTGTGCACCTGATTTCCACCGGTGCTGGTGACTGGTATGGCGCTAATAATAACGCTGACTTCTTCAACGAGAAGGAGGGTAGCTACAGCTATCCGGAGCCTGCGGAGGGTGTTCCAGCTACCGTGATGCTCGACGGTGGTCTCTGCAAATACCATCACACTTTCATGAAGTTCGGTGGGGTGTACGAGGAGCACAACAACTCTAAGCGCGGAGCTGAGCCGAAGGGCAGCATCGCCCTGGAGTGTGTCAACCCAGCTATGCATCGTGGCGAACTCATCATAGAGCTCGACAACGATGTCTGGGCCAGCGACCTCCATAAACTTGCAAACAACGAGCCCGTGTTTTTCTCTATGGGTTGCGGTGTTCCATTCGATCGATGTTCAATCTGTGGCAACCAGGCCGCCACCAGGAAGAGCTACTGCGATCACCTAAGGTTCAACAAGCTGGGTTTGTCCAAGACTGGGCACCAGGTGTTTGCCATCAACGACAAGCCGCACTTCCACGACATCTCTAAGGTGAAGACCCCGGCTGACCGTATTGCCTTTGCTCTGCGCAAGGTAGCCTCAGAGGGCACTGTATTAGATATAGGTGAGGACGGAGGCCTGTGGGTGCTTGTGCGGCTGGTAGAGAAGATTGGCAACCAGACAGAGGTTGCCCGGGCCTCCCTCCTGGAGAAGCTCAGCGAGATGAACAAACGCATCGTGGTTCAGGGGATGTCCCCGGAGGAATCTGATCTGTCAGAGTCCTTCGACAGCCCTGAGATAGACGATGAAACAGTCAAGGCGCTCCAGGGTTTCCCGCTGGAGGATGTCCTGAATGCTCTAAAAAGCAGGGATATCATGCTTCCGCCGAAGGCCATGATCCGCGTAGCGGTTAAAAAGCCGGCGGAACAAATTGAAGGCCTTGACGAGCTCCCGTGCGCCTGCAAGAATGTTTTTTCTCAGATAAAAGAGGGAAGTGCTGGTGATATTATCGGAGATGCGTCGTATATTCCCTTGTTTCCTAAGGTTTGGACGCGGCTGGAAGAGATAGCCGATAAGCTGGCAGCAGATTTTTCACTTAAGGATGACGCGGTGCAACGACGACTGATGACATCAGCTATTCGTGGCGGCCGTTCGCTGGGCAAGAGGGCTGGCCTTCTTGTGTCGACAACACCTGGTGCTGAGTCCCGATACCTGGCTCGCGAGTATGCGAACTACCAGTTATCACTGTTGGCTGGTACCTCCCCCGCATATGCCCACCGCGTGGTGGTGCATAATCAAGTCACACGCTGACAAAGGGATTCAGCTATGGCACTTCCAACACAAGGCACCATCCAAGGCGGTCTCGATCTGATCCGTGAGTTCATGGCTCCGGTCGAGCTCGCAGCACAGAAGGCTGCCGCCGAGGGCGTCGGGGAGGACAACTCCGCGTCGTACAAGGACACCGACCCCAACCGCATCGAGAACCAGTCGAAGTCAAGCCCGGCGTCAACGTCCCAGACCAATCTTGGTCAGGAGCAGACGCAGGCGGCGGTCGATGGCGGCATGAACATCGAGAAGCAGCCTGAGAACTCTGAGGAAGGCGCCAAGACACCGGCGGATACCCAGGGCCCTCAGACGCTGACCACCGACGATCCTGTTACCTCCAAGGGAAACATCGGACCGCTGCGCCAGCAGGAGATCACCCAGGAGCAGAAGATGGCCCGGATGGACAATCTCGGTAACCATGTTCTGGCACTCCTCGTCGGTGAAAAGCAGGCGGCCTGCGATCATACCTACGCCGAAGGGTCGAACGAGTGCAAGACCTGCGGCAACATGAAGAAGGAAGCGGGCAAGGCCTCCAAGCCTTCGGCCCCGCCTCCTGGGGCAATCCCGAATGATGCTGATGGTCGGGATGCCGGCAACAACAAGACCGCGGCAGAAGAGGTCTTCGAGCATATCCAGAAGACAGCTGCGATCATGGCCCAGGACTACTACGTCGGCGTTCAGCAGGGTCTGCTGAAGCGCGCCCAGGACGAGGCTGAGGTGTCCATGGCCCTGGCACAGAACAACATCGATCCTGCATTGATCGAGAAGGCCGGCGGTGTGTCCGGTATCCTCGACAAGGTAGCGATGGAATATCCTGAAGCTGTTATGCCGGAGGGTATGATGGATGGAGAGATGGGTGGCGAGATGGGTGGCGAGATGCCTCCCGGGATGCCTCCGATGCCCCCAGAGATGGGCGGCGAGATGGGTGAAATGGGTGGTGAGGGCGAGGTAGACCTCGCTCAGATTGCCCAGGCACTGGCGGAAGCCGGTGTTGACCCACAGGCTCTCCAGGAAGCCCTTGCGGATGTATCGCAGCTTCAGGAGGGAGGGATTCAGCCGGACGCGTTGTCTGGTGCGATCTCTGAAGTCGGGGCCGGTGGTGATCCTACGGCCGAGGCAGGTGGTGTCCCGCCAGCAGCTGATGCTGCGGCAGGGAACGCTGCTGAAGCCGCGGCCGAAGGGGATGCCGAGGCTGCCGCATCTGCAGATGAAGACGACCAGAAGACGGCGGCCTTTCGCGAGAAAGTCGCCCACTATCGGGCCGTGCTCCAACGCAACAATGCAGGGCGGGAATAAGGAGAACGGAGATGTCAAACCAGACTCGAAGTAATCCCCAAGGTATCCTCGCACTCAAGGATACTGATCCTGTAGCAGCCCAGGCAATCGCGGAGTTCGTGAAAACGTCCTCCGAGTTGGTCGAGGAGCTCAAAGCAGACAAGCAAGCACTGGTGCAGAAGTTGGCTGCGGCCAACCAGAAGCAAGCCAGTGCCTCGCCCCTGACTGCTGAGGGCATCGAGACTGCCGTGGCCAACTGTGTTATGGCCGGCTTCATCGAGACGGTTCACCAGAAGCAGGCGTGTGAGGCCATTACGGCTGATCCGGCTGTTGCTCTGCTGGGCTTCATCGACAAGCTGGCCAAGGGCGCAGTGAAGTCCCGGGCTGGTGTACCGTCGCTGGGGGCAGCAATCCCAGCGGAGAAAGGTAACACGCAGAAGAACGCTGGGGACGAAGAGTCCGCGGCCGACAAAGCGTGGAGCCAAACCACCCGAGCACTTCGGGCTTTGAACGCCTGACCCACTCCAGAACTGAGCATCAAACAAAGGAACTCGATCGATGGCTATCTTGACCCCAGGTCAGAATTTCGATCACCTGTGCGACCCCATTAGCGGTTATCGGGGCATGCACGATCTGCAAATCCACGGCTCGCCCGCGGATCTTGTCAACCTGCCCTTCTTCAAGGGTGGACTCCTGTCGCTGAATGCGAGCAATCAGCTGACGCCAGGGCTCTCGAGCCTTCGCGCCATGCCGCTGTTCGCGCTCAACGGCACCAACGAGTTCGATGTCGTCTCCGACGAGGGTAACATCTCGGGCGGGACAGTGGGTGCGTACACCGGTATGTCCAGCGTTGAGCTGGTCACCACCGAGTTCGACCCCACTGCGACGTACGCGCCGAACTCACTGCTGGTTGATTACCTGAATCACGGCTGGTCGGCCCCCGATGGGCTGCCCGCGAAGGCGTGGGTCACGGTGGTCGCTCCGGCAGGCGGCGGCGAAGTGCCAGTCGGCGAAAATATCGCGGGTGTTGTTAGCCAGGTCAACCTGGCTTCCGGTGCTCAAGGTATCAACGTCGAAGTGTATAACCAGCCAGTGATTCGTTTCTGGCCGGTCTACTGCCCGGCGCGTGCGTAACCGGTAGGGCAGTCTTCGGACTGTCCATCCGGGTTCACCTGAACCTCAATTGAAAGGAACCACATCATGTTGAATCCACAGATTCAAGCCGAGAACGAGACCATGCTCCATGGCCTCACGTCGGATGACTCGATGGTGCAGAAGACTGCGGCCAACGGTGTCAATGACTATCTCCGCCTGCAAGCACGTGAAGACGGCTTCGCCCGCCGGGTGCAACCCCCGATTGGCGTGACCCCCACCGACCTGGATCGTCAGGTCGACACGGTCAAGCCGGTGATCGTGAAGGACGTTGAGCCGAACACCCCGAGTGCATACTCGGTACCGTTCGGAAATGTGCCGTTGAACCACTACATCGATGCTCCGCGGTACCGCGTGATGTTTGACCGCATCATGTCGCATCGCTACATCGCTGACGTGGCCAACCTGCTGACCTACGACATGGATATCCGTCAGATCTTCAACGATCTGATGCTCAAGGACGTCCTGGGCGAAGAGGACCGGAAGTATATGGTGGCCGTCAACGCCGCTGTCGGTCCGCAGAACGACACGAACCCACTGACCAACCCTCGGTTGGCTGAGATCGGTGCCCTGGGCAACGTCACCGTTGGTGCAATGGATCGTACCACGCTGTCGCACGCCATGAAGGGCCTGGCCTCGACCACGCGTCACCTGAGTCCGTCCGCTGGGCTCATCAACAACGTCACCATCTGGGACGTTGTCGCTCTGGATCGTATCCAGATCGGTGGTGACCTCGCCGAGGACATGTTCAAGAACGGATTCGCCGAGATGAAGGTGATGAACCTGAACTGGCTCATCACCATCAAGACCGACCTCGTCCCGAACGACGTCATCTACTACTTCGCTCCGCCGAAGTTCCTGGGTGATTTCTACACGTTCGAAGACGTGACGGTCAGCACCAAGCATGAGAACTTCCTCTTCGAGATGTTCTGCTACGAGATGCTCGGTGCGACGGTGAAGAATCGTGGGGCAGTCGCTCGCGTGCAGTTCAATGGTTCCTTCCAGGATTGGACCGTCTAAGCCTGGCTTAGCATTCCTCCTGGATCCACCATGGGCGGGGGTTCGGGGTTGAGACGCCTCGAACCCCCGCTTCTTTTTTTAAGAGAACACAACCAAGGAACACATGATGCCGGAAGAAATCATTCTCCAAACCCTGCTGACCAATCACGGGCCAGCCCGCAAGATCCCGTTTCTGGATAAGATGGGGGTCTACTTCAAAGCAGAGGAGTCCAAGACGCTACCGGGAGCATATCCGAGCATGCTCCAGACCCCTCAACGACTTCGCCAGTTCAACGCAGAATACTCCGCAGGGCAGATCTCTGTGATGCTGGTAACCAACATGCAGGTCCTCCGGCCCACGGCCCTCGCAGGACACCTCAGCAGCCCAGGCGTGCTCAAGGGACAGGCACCCGTCGATGAAGTCGAGGAAGCCCCCGAAGCTGCCCAGACCGGTGCCGAGGCTGCAGAGCCTTCCCTGGGAACTATCGTGGGTAAGCCAGTGAGAGACAACGAGCGCTGGGGTGTTGATGCCGCTCCTGTCGATGCAACTCCCCAGAATACCATCGCTATTGGCATGGAGGACGGCATGCCCGAACAGCCCAAGCCAATGCACATGTTCAAGGAAGACGCCCCGACCGGAGCCGAGGCCCAGGACCCTCTGATTGCAGCGATGACCGAAACGGAGGCAACGACTGATGCCACGGATGACGCTCAAGAAGCTCCAGGCACAAGCAGCGAAGACAGCGCGGATGCAGCGGGGGACGACAGAGAAGGGCGGAACTCGTCCAACCAGGAAGGGTCTTCAGAGGGCAGCGGATCGGAAGCCCCCGAAGCCTCCGGAGAGGCCACGCCCGCAGGAGTGAAGAAGAACGCCAAGGTCAAGAAGGGCTCTGGTCGACGTCAAGCAGCCGCAACCACGTAGAACACGAGAGGCCCGACGTGGCGTATGGATCGGTTTATGCGGTTCTCCGTCTGCTCTATGCGGTGGTAGACGGGGAGCCTACCCAGGCACAATGGGATGCAGCGATGGATACGCCAGGCACTGTTCGGAAGTCTATAGACGAGACAAAGTACCTGCTTCGGTGGGATGCTGCCGATGGCGTGCCCTCTGTGTACCTTGGACTGCCTGTATACGGCCCATGTGAGGTCCAGATTATTCTGTCTGGTCCGGAGTGGGCGGCATGATCACAGGTTCAGAGAGGTAAGCCATGGCCTACGGAGCACCAGGAGGGGGTTTTCAGACAGCCGCCCAGGTACCGTTCGATAACTCTGGATCCGGGCTGACTTCAACCACGGTCCAGGGGGCGTTGGACGAGCTCGCTGCAGCCAGTGGTGGCACCGTCGGGGGCCCTACTCTCGTCGGAGCTGCTGCTACTGTCACAGTAGATGCTTATGCCATTGCTTCTCAGGGCAGAGGCTTCCACTATCTCATGACTCTCCGGGATACAACCACTGGAGATGTTGAGAGCGCCTTGCTACATGGTGAGCACGACGATACATTAGTGCAGTACGGGTCACCGTCCGTACAGGGAGCCGGATTCCTGTACACGGTGGCGATGTCGATAGCCGCTGGGGTGCTGTCAGTTGATATCACGAACAACCACGCAAACACACTGTCAGTTACATTTCTGCGGGTAACGGCGTAAGGAGTCCATAATGGCGGCCAATCTCACGAAAATCATCAAGGGCATTCAGATGTACGACCGGGACGGTTCCGCCGTCACAGTCGATGCCTTTCCAATCGATGTCGATCCCTCGGCCGGCGGCGGTGTAGCCGCCAATGCCGGTTCCCTGGCTCTGCGTGATGTTGCTGGAGCCGGCACCAGTGGCGAGCTCTGGGTCAAGACCGGCGCCGCGGACACTGCGTGGACGAAGCTGGACACCGGCGGGGGCAGTGCGATCGAAGAAGGCTTCCTCCGCGCGTTCGTCGGCAAGTCCGGCACGGGCAGCGAGCTGCCGACGTACACCAGCACCAACGTGGTCACGGCCTCGGCCAACCTTGAGGTCGCTATCGGCGAGATCGATACGGAGATCGGTGCCGGTGTATCGGCCACTGGGCGTACCCAGAACGACGTCAGCGACCAGGCCATCAACCTGAACATCGCTGCCTTGAGCTCGGCCATCGGCGCAGATGCCGACATGCCGGCGACGTTGAACTACATCGCTCTGGCGAGCACGGTGTACGCCAACCTCAAGTCCCTGGACACCCAGTCGAAGGCGGTCCAGGATGCTGTAGACGCCCTCGAGACTGGCCAGAAGTGGATCGAGGCGATGGTTGTCGTCACGGCTACCGACCTGTCAGCACAGAGCGGTCTGGCGGTGACGTGGTCTGATGACGACGGCGGTGCTCCGACGTTGCTGGCTGGTGACCGGGTCTACTCCACGGCTGATGACACGATCTACGTCGCTGCTGCTGGCGCGTGGGGCGCAGGCACTGCCGCTGTGGCCGGTGAGACGTTCTTCTCCGGGGTGAACCTGCTTGATCCTGTGAATCAGGAGAAGGGCGCCGGGTTCACGTACAACGGTGCTGCCACGGTCAAGGTAGCTGACTTCGACTTCGAGCTGGCGACGACCATCAACCTGTCTGGCAGCTACACAGCCGCCAACGGTACCGTGGTTGCGTCCGAGTCGGTCGAGTCGGCCCTCCAGAAGCTGGCTGGTAACCAGATTGATCTCACGACCCTCAGTG
>Ga0307377_10008766_pt1 | contig 10209 bp, 29 predicted proteins | sample TR3MG_FD_202535 | JGI IMG/M metagenome (GOLD analysis project Ga0307377, IMG submission 202535) | Soil microbial communities from Risofladan, Vaasa, Finland - TR-3 | ecosystem: Environmental > Terrestrial > Soil > Coastal area > Acid sulfate soil | place: Finland: Risofladan, Vaasa | collected... | reverse complement strand
GATAAATACCAACAGCAGCATCCCTAACAATACATGCTTCCTTAGTTAGCTCATATGATAGAGGATTTTCATAATGTTTATGAATATCACCATTAACTAACTCATTAAAAACTATTGTTTCTGCTTTCTTTGCCAATGCAGAACCAATATAGTTTAAATCACGCCACTCATAGAAGAACGTATAATAATCTGATTCATCAATTGAATCTTTTATTTTTTGAATGTTTTGATTTTTTAACCATTGTATATTTTCAGGCAATTTATCTACAAATTCATTAACATTCATTCTTTCACTCTATCTACAACTTTAGGTTTTTTGACTTCACCAAAATACCAACACCATAAAATAGTACATATTACAAAACAACCAAGAATCAATGCAATCATATACAAACTGTCAATTACAGGTTTAATTCCTTCAATAGTTGATATCACTCTAACATCTTGATCTGCGAGACTATATGCAACACTCATCAATAATGGATAAGACAAGATAATTATTGACAATAATATGCTCACTATTATCAAATCTTTCTTTATTTGTTTCATTCATATCATTCCATCTATTAAAATCTTAACAATCAATCCAATTGCAATAACACGCAATGATACATTGAAAACCATACCATACCATGTATTATATGTTAAATCAATAGTTATCATTCTTTTTCACATCCAATAATCATCACCACTCATCTAATGCACCTGCATGTCCATATCCAGGATCATCATAATCAAGTAACTCCATATGCACATAGTTCCATTCACATACACTACAATAATCGGATTCAAAACTTACAAATTTCATTGCTTCAAATGTACATAAACATAATACCACAAGCACGATTCCTATGGTTATTAGTGCGGAATTCATTCATTCAACTCCATAATTTTTTACTCCTATCCCATCAATATCATCATCATAATACAATGTATCAGTATTATCATCATATCTAAAGTCATAAATCCATTGAGGGCTTTTAGGATAATCATCAGTTGTAGCCTGAATGCTAACAAAATACCAACCTTCAGCACAGCAAATAAGTTTAGAACTAATTGCAACAACGTCATTAAATGGTTTACTTAAATTAATATTGTCTCTAATTCTATCATGAAGTTCTTGTTTATCTTTAGCAAATCTATAATTCACAAATAAAAAGAAACCACCAAACAATCCAACTACAATTAACACAACAATAGTATAAGTAAAAATAGTTTCTTTTGTTTCTTTTTCCATCTTTATTTCACTTATTCGTAGGTTTTTTAATTATTCATTTTCCAAAACGTCTGTTTCGTTTATTGAATTGTTTCATTATTTCATCAACTTCTTTTGTTGTAAAGTCTGGCCACAATGTATCCACGAAAAATATCTCTGCATATTCAATTTGATATAACATGAAACCAGAGAGTCTTTTTTCTCCTCCAGTTCTTATAACAATATCTAATGGCTTTTGTACCATAAGAAAATTTTCAAATATATGTTCGTGCATCTTTGATACTGTAGGATTTTTTCTTATCCATCTTGATGCTGAAATGACAGCGTCTAATATCTCTTCTTTTCCACCATATCCTATACATATGTTGAAATTTCTACTTTTGTGATTTTTTGTTTTGTTTACCACTGACATTATTATCTCTTGTACATCTGATGGTATTTCATTAAATCTTGATCCTATGACATTTACTTTCACATCTCTTTTTGTTATCATCTTTTCTTTATCAAGATTAATAAACTCATGCTTGAGAATATTGAAAACATGATTCTTCTGATCTGTTGGCCTCTCCATATTTTTAGTTGACAGTGCCCATAAAGAAATATCTGTTAATGTGGAATATTTTTTAAAAAGATGCATTACTATTTTTTCTGTAACCTCCCCAGATTGTTTACCATCATAATTTTCTATTTTATTTTGTTTTGCCCAACGCCTACTTCCGTCAGGTATTATTCCAACATGAAAACTATTTTTAGATATTTTTATGTTTGATTTCTTGATCATTTTAATATCTTTCCAAGATTAATTGCAAATTGTTTTGTATCTCCTAATGGAGTCTCAACGCAATCTATGATAACATACCCTTGATATTCGACTAGAATCATTGGTGCATCTTTTTTATATCCATTGATAAATTTGATAGCATCATATGACTTTCCAACAATACGAGATATGTAATATGGTGCATATCTTCTGTATTCAATTTTCTTTTCGCCAGATTTGATTTTGTCGAAGTATTTTTTCTTGATGGTTAGTGTTAGGATTTTCATTCTTTTGTTTTCAGTTTATTCATTATGACTTTACTCATGTTCCTTTTTCTTTAATTGAAATAATTTATAGAGACTACATTCTTCACAATCTGGAAATATCTCTCTTTTGCCGAATATAAAATCAAGTTTTTTATCATCAATTGGTAATAGTTGTCTGATGAATATTTCATTATTTTTATTTAGATTTTTTAGATACTTATAAACTGTTTCAACCATTTCTTCATTATCTTCTAATTTCAATGTATCAATATAAAATCGTTTACCATCTGATTCTGCAAAACCAAGTCCTGTATGTAACGTCGGTTTATTCTTTTCATACTGTTCTGTTGATTTTATTACCCTCTTTGATAATGAACTATAATTCTTTCCATCTACCATCCAATAGAAGGCATTATGTCTTTGTAACCAACGATAGATTTTTGTTCTATCATTATCATTTTTTGTTTCTATTACTATAGTCATAATATCGTTATCTTATGTAATGAAACCATCTTTAATATATGTTACTGATTTAGTAACATTTTACTGTATTTTGTGTTTAGAGTGTTTATTCATTATTTCTTTATCATCGTCAGTAAGAATACCACTGGTTTTAACCAGTGGATGAATTACGTTTTCGGTTATCATCAATATAAAGTATATAAACATATGTGTTAATATACCAATTGTGAAAGTACAAAAAACATTACAATTCAAGATAATTCATCCAAATAAACATAAAGCATTAAGCTTAAATTTAACAATGAGAAGATACAGAAAATGTATTAATTTCTATTTACATGAAATAGCAAAAGGGACAAAATTAGAAACCATATATGATCTTTCCAAACAACAATATACTCTTCCAACAGGATTAATTCAAACAGCAAGAGATATTGCAAAAGAACAATTGGATAGTTATAAAAACAATGATGATAATCAACATTTTCCACATTTTAATGGTTTTACAACAATGAGATTAGATTATCGGAATATTTCGTTTTTTCAGAGAAAAAGTATTTGGGTGAGTATTTCAACAGTTAACGGGCGAGTAAAGTTTCCAATAACTTCTTGTAAAAAATATCTTGAAAAACTGATGAATGATAAATTTCTGTCTGCTCAGTTAATGTATAGAAATGGTGATTTCTATCTTAATGTAATTTTTGAAGAAAAATGATATATTCCAAAGGAAAAAGATTTTGAATATATAGTAAGTGTTGATCGTGGAAGTCACAACAATATTGCAAATATTGCTGTTCTTGATATACAAGGCAACTACGTTGAATCAAAGTTCTTTCCTGCTGGAAAAATGCTTGAGAAACGAAGAAGATATGCAAATCTTAGAAGAAAGTTAGGAAAGAAAAAACTGTTAAAAATGATTAAGAAAACAAAAGATAAAGAATACAATTACATGTGGGATATTAATCAAAAAATGAGCACAGAGATAATTCGAATTGATAAAAAATATCAAAATGTTGTAGTTGTACTTGAAAATCTAAAATACATAAGAAAAAATGTAAAATGGAGTAAGAAAAATAATAAAATCTTTCATAGTTGGGCATTTGCACAACTTGAAAAAATGATTGAATATAAGGCTCATAACAATTCTATTGCTTTGAGACGAGTTTATCCACGTGGTACGTCTTCAACTTGCAAGAACTGTAGTGGTAAAGTAAAGCGGCGTCCGTCTATCATTGCAGTTTGTAAAACTTGTAAGAAAACATACAACGCAGATTGGCTTGGTGCAGTAAATATTGGATTAAGATATATTAGCTATATGTTAAAATATCTGGGTGATAGTGAATGTCCCCCTAAACAAAAGAACGATGATCCCAAAGGTAATGCGATTGCACCAGACATCTTTGGATGTTCAGCAACGCCAAGATGGTGAGTTACTTTTGAAAGAAATCACTCATTTTAATGGGTGGTGATTCATAATCGTTATAATTTTCTGTATATATCAAATCATACATTTTATTTACTTCCTGTTTTACAAATATTTTGCTTTCTTCAACAATCTTCGCCAATACATCTTTAAATTTTTCTTCCAATATTTTGATTGTTTTGGATTGAATGTTTCTTTGCCTTGACTATGCCAACCACAATAACAATGTTTTGTTTTTCTTTTACGGAATATTCTCCAATCTTCTCTACGATAACTATTTCCCATCTTACTTGTTGCTTGAAATCTATCAAATTTTTTAATAAACTTATCTACTATTTTTGACATTTCAAACCCTGTTGTAACAGTTTAAGATAGTCCATTAACAACATAACTTGCCAATTTATTTATTGAACATCGTCTATTTTTAAATACTTCCATTGACTCTTCAAATGTCATATTATGATATTTTTTAATATGCATCTTCAAAAAGAACTTTGTTCTAAATTTTTTGAAATAACAAATTGGGCAAGTCATTTCTTCATATATTCTATCGTTCATTTTTTTCCTTTCTAACAGTTTAATAATCTAATTCAATATCTGCATAACACATATTAAATCCATTCTCATCTAAAGTTTTTTTAATGAGTTCAACCATTTCATTTGCACGTTTTTCAGTAACACCAATTTCTACATCGACTATAATTTGCATCTCTTTCATTCTTTTTCACTTCTCATAATATTTAATTTATAGTCCATCTATGACTCTTTGTAATTCTTCCTTCAATTCTTCTTTTCTATCATCTAAAGATTCAACGTCATCAATCATCCATTTAGCACCTGCAAAAATCCTTGTGTATTTATCTTTATTATTTTTCAGTTCTTTTCTACCCTCTTCTTCAGAATCAAATACAACAAGTTTTCTGTCTTTTGTAAATGCTATCCATTCAGATTTATACTCTTTCATCTTCTATTTCACAACCACATTTGTTTTTCATTTTTCCATTTCTTTTTGTTTAACAACAGTTTTTCCCATATAACGACAAGATATAATTATTATTGTAAAACCAAAACAACCAGCAATAAATCCAATTACTATATTGTTAAAAATAGTAGCAATGAAAGACATACATCCCATGAAGCCAGATAATCCCATGAAGAATATTATTGTTGTTGTTGGTATCTTTAATGTTGTGTATTTCATCTCTTTCTTTCTCCTTTGATGATATTTTAATTTATGAAAAGATTAGATTCATTCCTTTTCTATAACAATCTTCACACATTTCATGCACACCAATTTTTTTGTTAATATCTTTTCCACAAGTATTACATTTTAGTTTTTTCTTTTTAAACATTATTTCACCGAAGATATTAATTTATTGCTTCTTTTTTTATTAGCTTCACGCATTTGTTTTAAATGAATTTCATAATTACATTTATCAGAGCAATATTTTTGAGTACCATTTGCATAAAAAGTATTATTGCATTTAGGATGTGAACATATTTTTAATTTAGGTGCTTTCCATCTACCTAACCTCATAGAGCTTTTATCGCTTCGTTTATGACATTTAGGACAAATGCTTCCTCTGCCTGCATCTGTAGCATAAACTGTTCTTGTATAATTAAATTTACAGAAAGGACATATTCTATTTTCAGTGCATATTACTTTTGTCATTATCTACCTGCATTTTTAATTCTACTGAATCATCTTTAGAAAATGAATATAATTCAATAATTGATAGAATTCCACAACATATGCAAATAACAATACAATGAGATTTATCTATCATTTTTCCTCTAACATCTGTTTTTTCACTTTAGGTTCTTCTGATTTTCTAAAACCCATTGATGGTTTAACAATGTATTCTATATACATTTTTATTTCAATTTCTGTCAAATTCATATTTATCACTTCATTTTTAATTGTTTCCTTTCTCTTTTTGTGTAGCTAATTTTAGTTGGTTTTGTAAATCGTCTTCCATCATCTTTGAATGCTTGACCCACTGCTCTCAATCTTGCATTTTCTTTAATTTTTTCTTCTTTGATTTTCTTTCTTTGCTTTTTTTCTTTTTTTCTTGTTGTCATTTTATCTCTAGATTGTAATTTACAAATCTTCTTTTTTATGATATTGGGCAATGTTCCAACAATTTACTTTGTTACCATTTTCTGTAACTATATCCCAATCTTTTCCGATAGTTCCTTCAATCTTTTCTATTTTATGCAAACCACCAGAAGTATCAGTTACATAATCACCTTTTTTCATTTCTCTTACGCTTCTTGACATTTATTTTATCTCCATTTTCAGCTTAGATTTTTCATACATTTCTCTGACAAATCTTTCAGATTCACTTGAAACTGTAATTGTATGAGTCCACACATTGTCAAGTTTTTGATCTTCCGTATTAATAATGCCTAAACCATATAACTTATCTAATGATCTTGAAACTTGACCTTTGGACAAAATCTCTTTTAAATCCCCAACTAATTTTGTAAACCAAACATGTTCTTTTTTAATGATGTTTATTTCATAGATTTTTGCTAATGTTATTAAGTATTCATCCATTTTATTCCTTCAACAGTTTTGACCTTTTCAAGTATTCTGTACAGTATTCAGGAAAAGCATCTTTAATTTTTTGAGCATTGTTTGGATCTGCTTTCATTAATGCCAAACCTAAAGTGCTGACAAATCCACCACTCCATCTTATCATTGCACGTGCTACTTTGTTTTGCTCAATATAATTGACCATTTTATTTCTCCTTAATATTCAGTTTAAGGTTTACCTTTACTTATTTTTGTTATTATTAATTTTATAGTATATTTTTCTACTGGTGGCATAAGACCGATTGAATTGTAATCATACATCATTTCACCAATGATTTTAATTCATTATTACTATCAATCCTAACAATGAATAATCAATTACTACACAAATCAAATTGATTATACCATATATTCTATTCATTTAACATGTTCCCCTTAACAATTTTATCATTATCTAATCTCAATAACCAATTATCTTTAACGCTAACCCAATATTTTTCTTCTCTATCGCAAAGTATACATCTGAATATTGATGGGAACTTCTTTTTTGTTGCCAAAGGATGTTTAATTAATTTCATAACAATATACATTGAACTATGACATACAGGACATATCCAATCAGTTCCATATTTTTGATGTAACTTTTTTGCTTCTTCACGATTTAATTGGTTTGTTTTCTCTTTCATTTAGTATAATATTATTTTATATGTATATAAAATTATCTAAAATATATAAATATGTCGCCCAATCCAAGCATTATAATAAGTAATATCAACCAAAAAAAAAGAAAAGAATTCATTCATATTCATTATGTTTGTGTGTCCAGAAGTTCTTCTTGGTTATCTTTACTCCGCATTTTGTACATAGTTTATTTTTGGGATACATATAGTAGATGATTCACAAAACTATCGTGGTATTCATTAAATATTTGGTTTATGATTTAATGCTTAGATATCATGCTTTTTCTTCTTTTTATTAATAATTTTTGAATATTAAGAGTAACTTGTCTTTGTGCTTTAAGTTGTTGTTCTTCTTCTAGTTGTTCTTCTTCGCTTAATATCTTTTCAGGCATTTCAATTCACTTTATGTATTTAGATACAACGATATTATATAAAAATGTTGTGGTTTTCAAATCACTGTCAATTGTTTTCTATATATGAATCCATTAAGTCATTTGCTTCTGCTTCTGATTTAACTTTATGGATTGTTTTACCATTAAGAATAACTTCCCATTCTGTCTTATATTTTACATAAATGAGATCTTCTGTTGATTTTTTTTCCCATCCTTCAATTCCTCCCATCAAATGTCTTTTTTCCCAAACCATTTACATCAACTCATTTATCAACGACGTTAACCAAGAAAATACACCAATCAGGTCTAAACCGATTGCGATACCTAATATGATTATGATTGCAAGAAGTAATTTAATTGCGAATTTTATTATCTTCCATAGTATTAGTACACCAATGATTATTAGAATTCCAATGAGTGGTGTCGGGATCATTATTCCAAATAATTCCATTTATATCATCTCCATTAATTCATTTTCTGTAATGGTTTCTATTTCATAATCTTTTGCTTTATTGAGTTTTGAGTTCCCTGGTTTGTCACCAATAACAAGATAATCTGTTGATTTAGAAACCCCACCAAGTTCGTGACCATTTTCTTTCAGGAGATCTTCGAAGTATTTTCGTTCTTTTGAAAGCGTTCCTGTAATTGATATTTTCATTCAATTCACCACTGTTTATTTTTAATATATTATCTACCAATAAAGTGTAAAACCTTCAACTATATTGTCGGGGTCACTTTCATAATAATATCCTGGTGAAATCACAACACAGTCTGCCCAATAATCTTTACCTATTCCTAAGTTAACATTTTCATCAGTTTGTGGTTCATAGTATACTATTCCCTTATCTATTATGTTAAATGCTATACATGCATGAGGAATACCACCGCTAAGATTTACTTCAACATATGCACATCGTATTCCCTGTGATTCAGCATTATTATTTACCTCTTGTGCATAGTTTGCACAATTAAAGGTATCATAATCATATGATTTTTCATTTGTTTTATCATTGATAAGAAACTTAATAATATCAGAATATGTTGGATCCTGCATTTCATATCTTTTACATGATTGAAGTTTTTCCAATTCAGAAATATTTTCATTCAGATATTCTACTACATGATTTATTTCATTGTTAATTGTAGATATTTGACCGTTTACAACGATCAGATTGTTGTTAACATCATTAAGATCATTTTCTATATTCTTTTTTTGTTGTTCTATTACAGATATTGATTGAGAAATGGTATGAAATCCACTCACAGATGTCATAGATAAAGATATAATAATGATTGCACCAATTACTGTAATTTTTTTATTTTTATTCATCTGTTTTCACCTCACCACATAACCAAAATTTCAGTTATCATATCATTATCTTCTGGATGAGAAGGTCCATATGGTTGTTCATAAATACAATCAAAATAGTTTAAACCAACTACTGGATAAACTAAATAATATGTATCACACTCTAAATAAACCATATCATAGTCAAGAGTATCGAATACTAATAATTCAAAAACTCCTATTTCCATTGCAACTTCTACATATCCACATCTTAAACCACGATTTTTTGCATCATCTATTATCTTTTGTATATCTGTTTCCTCATTGTTTTCAAGAAATTCCCAAGCTTCGTTCAATGTGGGATCGTGTAGATAATATTCATTACCAGATTTCAGTTCCTGTAGTTTAGAAATATTTTCCTCTAAGTTGATTTCGTGTTGTTCTAACTCTGTTTCAATCTGATTCAGTTCAACATTTGAATCGTTTACCTGATCCATAGCAACTTTCAATTCATTTTCTAAACTTTGTTTTTCATCTGTTAGTTCAGAATATAATCGATTCAAAATGTAGTAACCACTAGCAGATACAGTAATCAGTAATACAATGATAACTACAAGAATTATCAATGATTTTGATTTAACACCATTATTTTTTGTTATCATTTCAACTCATCATACCAATATTATTACATCTATAAATCTAATATTCATTAACCCAAATTATGATGATTTTTTCTGGTATTTTTTTTAATTTATTTTTTTTCATTTTCAACTCACCATTTTTTAATACTCAGATTTTAATAACATTACACCATCAATACAATAAAATTCTATCTCGTTTAATGGAAAATCAGTGTATGCAATTTTTTGCTTTACAACTATTGGTTTGTTACTATCTTCTTTCATGGTTACAACAGCAGTTCGATCCTCATTTACAGTTAATTTCCATATCTGAAATGGTTTATCTTTATGTTTTGATTGATAACTTGCAACTATATCCAAAAGCCAATATGCTTGAGCTTTATCTGCCAAATATTTTATCCCATCTGTATATGTTGTTCCACACATATGTTTATACCAATGTTCGGTTCCTGTAAACATATCTAATTCGCCTTCAAGTTGTAGAGAATCTATTTTTTCCATTTCAATATCACCATATTATACTTGTCTTTTGCAGTATATAA
>Ga0307377_10008765_pt1 | contig 10209 bp, 14 predicted proteins | sample TR3MG_FD_202535 | JGI IMG/M metagenome (GOLD analysis project Ga0307377, IMG submission 202535) | Soil microbial communities from Risofladan, Vaasa, Finland - TR-3 | ecosystem: Environmental > Terrestrial > Soil > Coastal area > Acid sulfate soil | place: Finland: Risofladan, Vaasa | collected... | reverse complement strand
AGTTGGAAAGGTATTCATTATCTCCTCATTGTCCCCATAGCTTTTCTAAACGGCCCGTGATTACTGGTTGCTTTCATAACTACATCAAGAATTCTTTGATCTCCCATCATATAACTATCTGCACGACTGACTTCGAGTTTCTCAGTCCCTTCATTATGAATTCTAACATCGACATTACCCGTGCCACCTCCGCCTTTAGGGATAACTTGTTCTCCTTGCTGTAATATTGCCGGATATTCATCGGCGGCAAGACCTTTATGCAGACGAGGTGCTCCGGCAAAAGTATCCGCCGGAACTCTACGCATCGGAAATGATGTTACGCCAACAGTCCCTCCTGCATGGGCCACTGCCCCGCCAATGCCAAATGCATACCCTAATATTCTTGCCATTTGCATTTTAATCATTATACGTGCTAAATCAGCCAACATCGTGCGAGCTAAATCAGCCCAATCAACTTTAACTCCCATTATCAAATCTGTAAATGCATCAGCAGTCATATCTAACCCGTGAGAAAGAGCATCGCCTAATCGCTGTCCCCAATCTGATGCATTTTCAATCCAGTAACCTATACTTTCACCAACTCTATCCCATCCCCGCTTTACTTTTTCCGCACCTTCCAGATGATTTTCGATAAGTTCATCTGTATCTGAATAATCTTCCATAGGACTTTTTGTAGTCTTTGGGCCATAAATAGATTCGGCTGCTCCTGAAAAAGGCAGCATATTATAGGTATCAGGAATTGTTATTTTATTCTTTCGCTTCAATACCTGCCTATCCAACTCATTAAAAAATTTCTTTACCTTATCTTGTGACAATGGAGCAGCAAGCAAATCATCAGCTATCTTTAGCAAATTACTTGCTTCATCTCCTAATGCCTGAACGCTGGCTTCCATTTCTTTTATACCTGTACTCATCTTTTCAAAACCAAGCTTCCCTCCGAGCCAGGTTCCTGCTATTTTGTTATGAGCATCTTCAGCAGCTTTAGTTAGAACTACAAAACCTCTGCCTATGTATTCCAATGATTTTAGAATACCGGCACTAACCAGATAAAAAACTGCCTTCAATCCTCTAAACCCATCCTTTATATAAGACACAGCCAAGGCCAGTTTTTCAAAACCTCCTAATACTCCTTTTACAGAATCTTCTATATGAAGCCCTCCTTCTACAAAAGCAACTGCCCATTCCTCAATAGCATCACGATTCTCTCTTATTAAAAAGCCTAACGTTTCTATATGAGGTGCTAAACGCTTGCCAATTGCCATAGCAACACTGACGATATTGTTCCAGACTATTTTCATTTGAGCAGCAAAAGACTTGAGATTCTTCTCCGCCAAATCTTTGGTATGCCCACCAGCGGCAACCAGTTGCTTATTCCATTCCCTGATAGAATCAGACATGCCAAGGATAGGAAGAATAACCTGCTGCGATCTCGCCTGAAATCCTAACAAATCTAATGTTATACCTTTTTGCTCTGTGGACATATCAGAAAGTAAATTCGTAATGTCTTCAATGATATCAGCAAGCGGTCTCAAATTTCCCTGCGTATCATAAAGAGTCATACCAAATCTTTCCCACTCTTCTCTATTCTTACGTGCTCCCATCATCATAAATCGAAGCATCCTGCCGAAGGCCGAACCACCCTCTGCACCTTTTATATTTTGTTTGGCATAAGCAGCAAGAACAGCCACACCTTCTTCAAGTTCAATGTTCCATGTCTTCATCGCTGCCGCTGCTTCGTTTGTCAATGCTTCTGCGAATTGAGAAACAGTAGCTTGTGATAATTCATTAGCCGTTACCAGATTGTCTGTTACCCTGATTAAATTTTTAAGATTAATCGCTGCATTCTTTGACGATAGCCCAAGTGCTGCCTGAGAACCAACTGCCATCTCAGTAGCCGAACTCAAATCAAAGGAGCCTGCTGTAGCAAATCTTTCCACAGCACTAAGTGCTTTTAATGATTGCTCAGCAGAAAGACCAGCAGAGCCGAGATAGAAATAAGCCTTCGCAAGTTCGGTAGCTGATTTGACTGAACGCAGAGATATTTTTATAGCAGTCTTTTCCATCTCTGCCCGCAGACTGACGGAAACATTCTTCATGATAGCTATCGACTTTGTCATAGCATCATCAAAGTTAGCAAATGCCTTGGTAGAAGCACCCATCGCAGCAATAATAGCAATCCCTGCCAGCTTTGCATATTGAGCCATTTTGCTAAACGCTGCTTTGACGGAAGACCTGATACTCGTCATAGTCCTTGAAACTGATGACTTAGCTAATGCAAGCTGTGTTCTTAATTGTCCTGTATTTGCTGTTATAAGAACAGAGGCGGTTAAAAAATTCATTTACTAAACTCCTGCTCAATTTCATAGCATACTAAGATTGATTCAAAAGTTTCTTTTACATCTTCCGTATAAAGCTTAATGACATCTAACGCCGTTCCGTAATTAAGCCCTATAATTTTACCGCTTGGAGCCATGATTACCTGATTTCTAACACGCAAATAGATTTTCCAAATTTCATGGTTCGATTCATCCAACATTACATAACATTTCTTGCATGGTGGTTCTCTGCCATCCGAATCATAAAGCTCTACACAGTCTTCGCAGTCGGGCTTGTCGAGTTGTCGTCGGATGAATCTTCTAAGTTTTTTACCCGAGCCTCGTCCAACGACTTATTTACTTCGACTAATTCACTTAAAGAATCCGCTACAAACTTCACAAAGTCAGTAACTTTCATCATCCTGATTTTGTTTTCGGAATTGCATTCTAACAACTTGCCATCCAGAGAGACTACTTTCCAACCGGTAATGCAAAAATCCCAGCGAAGTTTTGAAGCTAATTTCTCATCAACCTTAACGTCGTCAATAAGCACGCCTTTCATAATTTTCTTCTTGTGCCTGACGGTCAGTTTTTCAATCCTGTCAAATTCATCGGGAGGAAGTTCTCTCAGGCACACGCCACCAAGTTTTTCATTGTCCGGATCAAAATAAAACCATTGACCATTATTTTTTGAAGTAAAATTTGGCATCTATAATCTCCTTTCAAATTTATTATTTTATGACGGGCTGATACTCGGACTAATCGAAGCACTAAGCGAAGCAGACAAGCTTGAACTGATACTAACCGAAGCGGACAAACTTGCAGAGAACGATGCCGAGATACTGGGCGATGTATCATTTACCTGCTCCAAGTCTCCATTAACATGCAACGTTGCTGAGAATGTCCCGATACCACTCTTATCGTCACCAACATTATTAACATTGGTAACAATAACATGTGAGCCAGCTGAAGGAGCCATGTATACAGTATTTGAATAATCCGTATACAATTTAATGTCTCCAATTAGTGTCGCAGCATCGAAATAAGTCTTGAGCAATTTCTGCCCGGCATCACTATCGACAAGGTAATGGCCATTGATGGCAATATCACCACCTACTATTTGTAGGGGAAGCTGCATTATTATTTCATCCCCAAACTCATCGATATCCTGCATATTGCGAGTTTCGCCAGAGTAAGTCCATGTAACAATCCCTCCAACCTTTACCGTTCCGAGATAAACCCTGCCTTTGTATCCTGCTTTAACGTTACTCATTGTCTTAGTCTCCTAAACTTTTTTGTAAATAGATTCGATAAGTTGCTGAATATTGCCACACCTTTTCTACTTTGAAAAGTATGGCCGATTCTCTTTCTAAACTGATACATCGATAACCTACAATCGATAATTCAACATCCTCAAAATCAAATGCCGTTTTTAATAATTCAAAACAGGCACACACCTCATCTGAAGATGATAATTTACTAAATAAACTGAATTGGATAAGACAGTTTTCAAATTTTTCCGAGAATGTCCAATCAGGAGTATTGCTTGGCATTGAAAACGTGCCATAAGGAAAAACTGCTTCTGCGGGAGCTTGTGTATCATATAAATTAGTAAGCCCACAATTCCCTACAGCAACCCAGCGTTCATAAATAGCTTTGAATAATGATTTCATATTGTTCCAAACAATGCCCTGATTGCTTTTCTATTTGCTTCAAGTGCCGGACGAAGATATGGCCTTGCTGACATTTTTCTTGTGCCCAATTCTACATAAGGAGCATACTCAAGATTAGAGCCAACTTCGACTTCACGTTTCGGAATAAGAGGCTGATGCGTTATTGACCTTTTCAATGCTCCTGTTTTTACAGGGACAATTTGCTTAGCAGTTTTTTCTACCATCAAAGCTGCTGTAACGAGTGCTTTGCTGATTTTTATATCAACCGCATTCAATACGCCTTCTGTATTATCTATCATCGGTATCTCGTATCATAAATTTTCGCAGTAATTCTTCGCCTTCGTTTTTTATTCGGCTCAAAGTCAACTCATATTTGTGTAACCGGTTCAGGAGCACAACTAATTGATCTGTTAGCTTTTCAATGTGTTTTTCGTCTTTTTTACTCATCTTACAATCTTTCAAGGTTAGAATGCCTTAATATCACCTTGTTTAAGGCATCTGACGCTCGTTCTCCTGCGTTTTCTTATATAAGCCTATAGATTATACACATTTTTGCTTTAAGCCCTTAGAACGCATCCTGGTTACCCTATTAATTTCAAGCTAATTACCAATCTTTTATCCTTGTTATCGGGATTACTGACATCTACAATTTCATACGTCTTGGAATCGTAGGTAGCCCTGTCATTAGTAGTGACATCAATGACCCTACAAAATAGTTTAGCATCACAATAATGAGTATCCTTTGTAAACTGAACTTTTTCAAAACCTTTACTCCAAACTATTCGGCAGGGTAAATCATTATGTAAAACATTCTCAACTTCCGTCCATCCACCTGCCCCGTCGGAAGTTTTGACAACTCTGAGAATATCAACTTTTGCATTGTATTGCATTTTAAGTAGCAGCCAACATCGGCTTCCTGCGAATATAATTTCGAATCAATCTATCTGCTTCATGGATGCCGGTGAGAAACTTTTTGAATTCCCTGTTATAAGTAGCATCAGCAAGCTTATCGGAGACAACATCTTCATACATAGTATATAGAGTCTCGTCATTCTCATACCGGCAAAGAATTACTGCTGCCCGTTTAATTGATACAGGGCAGGCATCCCATCCATAAGTACCTGTAATTTTAATATTGTTTCTGCCTTTGGAGAAAAGCCCATGTTTATATTTCATACGCAAAAGCAATTCAGGATCATCTATTCCACCAGTTGCAGATTCCGGGTCGAGATAAACCGAATCAATATCAAATGTGTACCAGCTTGTAGCCAAGGCAATTCCATAGACCAGTATTTCGGTAACGGAAAGAATATTTGGGTATAGATTAAGGACTAAATTATCTGCTCCATTACCATCCCGATAGATAACAAAATCTTCGGCATAAAAATAATCATGAGTAAGACTTTCGATAAGTTGTTCTGCCCTATCGATAGTTTCCTGACGATCTACCGTAACTGCTGGAGTTGGCCAATTGTCTACATCTGCCTCAACTATATAATTTCCTGCCGCTGTCATAATTATCCTTTACTTTAAGTTGACGGACTTAAACTCGCACTAATAGAAGCTGAAATACTCGCACTGATTGAAGCAGAAACACCTGATGGACTAATGCTCGCTGACAAAGAAGCAGAAATACTGGCACTCGGACTAACAGAAGATGAGATGCTTGAACTTACGCTTAAACTTTCGCTCGGACTAATCGAAGCCGAAATGCTTGCAGAAATACTTGCGGAAATACTTGGACTAATAGAAGCACTTAATGAAGCTGAAGGTGAGACTGAACTTGATATGCTTGAACTTTCACTTGTGCTTTCGCTCGGGCTGATTGAAGCAGATAAGCTTGCTGAAATACTGGCAGATAAACTTGCTGATAAGGAAGCAGAAATACTTGAACTAAGCGAAGCACTTCGACTTTCAGAAGAACTAATGCTTGCCGAATGACTTGCTGACAAACTCGCTGATAAACTTGCACTCGGCGAAACTGAAGCAGATAAGCTCGAACTAATACTTAAACTTTCACTCGGGCTGATTGAAGCTGATAGAGAAGCTGACAGGGAAGCTGAGAAACTTGCTGAGATACCTGATGGGCTGATACTTGCCGACAAAGATGCTGATAAACTTGCACTCGGTGAAACAGAAGAACTTAAACTCGCCGACAAAGAAGAACTTAAACTGGGTGATAAAGAAGGACTAAGTACTTTTACCCTGTCCATCCAATCAGCATCAATATGCTCATCCCAAGTCAAATTCAAACTACCTTCATTGTCATCGACTAATGAAACAAATGTAAACAAATAAGCAGTATTCCTTCGTAGAACTATATGATAAAAAGCCCCACCCCCAGACTTACCTGCAGTTCTCGCATGTATCCTGGCTGCTACCCCGGCGGCTGTAATTGTAGGCGTATGAACTAATGTGACAGTAGACCTGTTTGACCTAACATTTCTATCTCGATTTATCGGACGCTGGGCCGTTCCATCAGTCACATTAAATTGTGCAGCAACTCCAGTATCTTCATAGATTGACAGAACTGCCGGGGTATTAGCCTCCGCATGTGCCGATATATGAATCCGCATATTCGAATCTGGTGTTGTCAAAAGGAAAGACAATGGAGCAGCAATATCAAAAGCATTGACGGCGGAAACTATACTTGCCATAAAGCCGACACCTTTATGAGTCGAATAGTCTATAACGCTCTCCATGACTTCATGATTATTTCTTTTGTCAATCATAAAACTATCTCCTTATGTTGAAGTCGCTACCAGTACAGATTCGATATTTGCTTTATCGATAATCAAACTCGTACCGGGAACTGTTATGACTCGTAAACTATCCGGAGAGAAAAGCAATAATTGAACAAGCCTTTCGCAAAAACTTGCACGAGCAACTGCTGCCGGGCAATACTGAGCATACCGAGTCGTCACACCTGTAATTTCATCTGTAACTGCTACATCGAAAATTTCCATCTTAATTATCTCCTATTAAGTTTCCGTCTTTATCTCTCGGCCAAACATTCAACTTTGATTTGCCGATGCCTACATTAGACATAACCTTCAAAGGTATCGGACCGCCTTCTCTTGTAGTATAGCCAGCCTTTGAAGTTCTGATATTAAGTTCCTGCAAATAATCTGCCTGAGGCATACCCCTCAATTCGGGGTTTATAATGTCCATCGTTCTGGGATCTTCTTTACTCATATTTTATAATTCCGTGGCAGTTGATTTTCCCGGCTCAACTGCCAAAGCCGCTTTGAAGGAAGAGTGTGCTATTTTATGGACTTATCTGTAGCATAATAAACGGCGGATTGCTCCATGCCGTATGTGCAGTTCTATGAACGATAAATCCCGCATATTGATGAGCGTCAGTTGCACCCCACGTATGATCACTTGATTGATGTATAGAACCATCATCGTGGAATACTACTGTTCTATCATTATTACCTTCACCAACACCAGTAATACCGGGTGTCACCCACAAAACACCCCACGTTTGAATCCAACCATTGTATCCGGCTGGCATGGGAGCATTAGGAACTCCGACTACTGAACATTCAAGACTTCCACCAGCTTGCACATCGGTATAAGCATTTGGTGTAATCTCAATCATCGTAGTTGCGGCAATAATCGCAGGAATAGTCCCATCAAGCGTGATAGTAATCGTTGCTCCTGTAGCACCTACACCATGTGCGATTATACGATATTGCTGCACAGGATTCATACCTGCAAGAACAACACGAGCACCTACCATATTATAAGCTGTTCCAAACCAATGGGCTGCTCCCGTTGTAGCGTCAAGCAATATATTCAGTGTACTATCACCGACCGCACGAGCATTGACTACCCCACCTGTAACTGCGAGAAAACCAGGGTCATGGCCATTTTTACAACCCATACCCGGTCTTACTAAATAAATAGTAGCTGCCGCCGAGGTATCATCAGGATGAGCATATCGAAAGACATCCCCATCCCATGTTACACGGCGTGTCCCAAACAAACAATTCTGGGTAGCTGCCACGGAACGCAGTCCCTGCACGACAGACTGTCCGGTTAACAGCCCACCATAAATCATATCATTCTCGATGCCGTGTGCCATTGCCTCTTGAAGTGTTCTATTAGTCATCTGGGCAATGTCACGGTCGAGCGTTGCTAAATTTCTTCTACTCATTTTACTAACTCCTTAATTTTTTCATATTCAGTTAAAACTACTTTTCGCCGTCGTCTTCCTGGAGAAGTTCAATCAAAAGCTTTTGTGAGACACCAACGGAACGAATGCCACGTTCTTTCGCAATTTCCTGCAAGTCTTTATATCCCAGAACTTGATAGTCAATATCAACTTTGACTTCGGCTTCTGTTTCGACAGCTTTTTCACTATCGTCTTTTAAGTACAAAGCTTCAATCAATTCGATTCTGGAAAGACCTGCTACTGGAATTTTACGCAGCTTGGCCATGTCTTGAAGACTCCGCTTATCTAAATCCTCATAAGTCGATTTCTTAATGACATCATCAGAATCGACCGGAGGGGGTGGGCCTTGGGGTGGGGGATTGCCTACAAAATTAGATCCTCTCTCAGACACAGCAACTTCTGGATAAGTTTTGAACAACTTAGCCATCTCTTCATTACTCGTACCTCTCACACCATCTCTTTCCATAAAGATATACGAGCCATGTCCATCAGGTAAATTCCTTGAAGGACCGTAATTACGAATCACAAAACGTTCCATTGGTAATCTCCTTTCAATTTATGCTGTAATTAACTTTTCCGTTAAGACACAGGCATTGACGTTTTCAATTGCGTTATCTGCCCGCATACTGTAGAACCAATAAGTAGCTTCATCGGCTGCTACTCTCTGAGCCTCAATTTTCAACTGCCGATAAATACCCATAATCAGATTGCCTCGCGGAGTGAGCAGGCAATCGCCGTAGACACCACCGCCAAGAACACCAGCAGCGGACATCGTCATAGCCATATTCGGGCAACTTACAATCGGCACTGTTCCATACTGAATTGGACTGCTTCCGAGAATGGCACTATCACCGAGAATTGTAGCTCTTGCAGATAAAGCATTAACATAGTCTTGAGTTATCTGGTCTGAGTTGAAAAATCTCAGATTAGCCATGCCAACTTTCTTGTACTTGGAAGGCAGTCTCTTCAGCATCATGGAATATTTGAATTCCCAGTTGTAAGGAGCAGCACCATTTTGCTGCCCGATTAAACCTGCCAAAGCGAAGTCATAAGCATGACATCTCCACGTGACAGTACCATCAACAACGGTGCCTCCAAGTGCCGTAGGCCATACAGGTTCAGCAGCAGCCGTTCCAGCGACAGAGCAGATGTAGACAAAACCATTCGGTGCAGTAGGATGACAAACTGTGCCTAAAGCTACTGCGACTGCTCCGGGGTAAGCCGCTTCTGCCAGGGCTGTCATGAGGGTTGCTCTTCCAGATACATCGTTGTAATGTGTGCTGAGATATCCCGCCTGAGCCTGACTACATACTATCCGGTAACGCCATCCATCGAACAGGCTTCGAGTATCTGTAGCAGCAAAACCGCCGATAGCAGCAGTATCACCAATCCAGAAAATCTCATCAAGCTCATTTGCAATTTTGCCAGCAACCATCCGCATGACATGATCTGCAAAAGCATTACCTTCGATATTATCTTCCAGGTCATCGTCATAGATAGCAACACAACCTCGCATCTTCTTGGCGATTAGAGGAATCTTCTGATCGGACAGAGTCTTCAGATAATCCGCAGCAGTAAATGTCGTTCCCGGATACAGGAATCGATTGTCACCCAGACCCAATGCCCGTATGTTTTTCGTTTCCTTGTTCATCCTGACAATACGAGCACTGTTTTTGAGCACGGATTCATCAACTATATAATCAATGAATCTGTCTGCCTCTTCTGCTTCGAGCACGATAGCAGGCAGACTAACCATTTTCGAGAATGCCTGCTTATTGGCGGGCATCATTAAACGTTTATTCGTAAACATTTCTTTAACTCCTTAATGAAGTACAATTTTGTTTTTCTTTGTTGTCATTCTTACTTTTACTACTCGTCGTCATCCGGGCCAACTAAGCTGGGCCATTGACCAATTTCCCTGCCCTCACTATCTTTCTGAACTTCCTTAGTTGTACTATCCGGAGTATTGTCGAGGCTCTTCTTTTTCGTTGCGGGCTGGCCTTCGATGACTTTGAGCCTGTCAGAAACCTTTTCAAGCATC
>Ga0307377_10008764_pt1 | contig 10210 bp, 11 predicted proteins | sample TR3MG_FD_202535 | JGI IMG/M metagenome (GOLD analysis project Ga0307377, IMG submission 202535) | Soil microbial communities from Risofladan, Vaasa, Finland - TR-3 | ecosystem: Environmental > Terrestrial > Soil > Coastal area > Acid sulfate soil | place: Finland: Risofladan, Vaasa | collected... | reverse complement strand
CAAAAAAATAAGTTTTTTTTTAAATTCTTATTCTGTTATCTCAGGGGACTTTAAAAAATTTCTTTCCTCAAAAAGATCAACATCTTCTTGAGAAATGTCATATACGGTAACAATACCTTCTTCTAATTGCAAAAAAGAATCTGCTAGATCATAATAATTAGCTAGTATTTTTTGTTTATCTTCAGGATTGTCTAAAGATACCTCTAATAAAACTTGCTGCAAACTAGCAATCTTCTCTATTATTTTTAAAGTATAATCCTGTATTGCAATTTTATCCATAAAAATCACACTCCTTATTTGGTACTACACAAATTAGCAATCAACAAAGACATTAAACATTCTGAAGACATGGCAACATTTGAGTCTCTCATTTTAGATAGGACATCATTAACTATTATTAAAGATTGGTAGGCCTTAGAGAAAGAACATTCTACTAAATATTTTTTAATAGCAAAAAGCTGAGGTTTAGAATAATAATAAAGCTTAATCTCATCTTGGGGGTTTACCTCAGGTTCTTGGATTCTGCTATGTAATATTTTACAAGTAAAATCTACAAGGGTTTTATCAGGAACTCCCTTTCTCAACAAAGAATGCATACAAAATAATGCTTTATACATACTCAACAAATTAAAAGCAATGGTATTACACAATGCATCTTTTTTGTATTTTTTGCCTTGTATATCAAGTAGTTGCCTGAAGGTATGAAGTGCCCTTCGAGAGTTTTGTTTAATAATAAAATTGTTAATTAAAAATATATTTCTTTCTCCAAAATCGTCCACTAATAATTCTATATCTTTCTCATCTATAAAATTAGTATCTTTAAAAATTAATATTTTATCTAACTCATTTTGAAGCTTAAGGTAATTAACAACTATAGTTTGTCCATGCAAAGAACCACTAATTTTATCCAAAAAAAGTGTCAGAGCTTTATTAGATATGCTAGCTCCATTATCCTCTAAATATCTCGCACACCAAAATCTAATTTCTTCCTTGTCTTTTTCAACATTTGGAGCATCCTGTAATATCACTCCATCTATTTTTTGGAAAAAATTAAATATCTTAGATCTTTTATCTATGGACTTACAAGTAATAAAAAAATAATTAGTGGGAGGTATTTCAGTAATAATTGGCAAAATATCTTCAAGCCCTTTGGGAATTTCCTCTAAAATTATAATCTTTTTGTTAGAAAAAATAGGAATAGTTCTGATTTCCTCTATTATTTTAGATAAATCTTGCATTTCCAACCCATTATATTTAGCCACCCAAGGTTTGTTGTTTTCAAAAACTTCAGAGACTAATTTTTTAATATATTTATTTATCTTATAAGTATCACCACAAATTAATAGAGAATTTTTAAGCATTTTTTCTTCCTTTCATAAACTATTCTTCATTTTCTTCTTGATCTTCATCTTCGTTTTGGTCCTTAACATTGATGCAGGATAGATAGTGAAGATATTGCCCATTAGTAATAATAACAGGGCTATCTTCTCCAACTATCTTTAATGTAATGGTATCACCTTCAAATTTCTTGAGTTGCTCATTAAGGTAATTTGCACTAAACATAATGCGCTTAATTGTGGGACCATAAAGCCATTTAATATTATCAAATGTATCTAAAGAAGATCCTTTATCAGATTGAGCCACAAGAGTTACTCCTTCAGGAGCAAAGGACATAATAAGTCTAACATTGGTTAAGAGTGCGGCGGGCTGAATATATTCTAGCCATTCTGTAGAATCAATTTCTAATTCAGCTACAAAAGTGCTTGGAATAACTCCACCTTTGTAATCTGGAAAATCACCATCTATAAGTCTTATATAAACTGCTTTTTTATCTTGGGAAAATTTAACATAACTATTTCCATAAGAAATATCCACATTAGAAATACCTTCTCCAAAATCAAAAATGTTTTTTAAATCCTCAACCCCATTGGCATAACACAAAAAATCTACATCTTTGCTTACAGTCTTATCTAAATCCAAAATAAGTTCTACTATTCTGTGTGAATCAGTTGTTGCAGTAGTAAGTTGACCATTTTTAGAAAAGAACTTAACTCCCAATAAGGGAACATAATATTGCTCTTCTGCTGCTGCAAAAGGCACTTTGTTAATAATCTCTAATAATCCCTCATTATTAAGAATGATACTGTTCTTCTCATCTACTTCAGGTAACTCAAAAAAGGAACTTCCATCTAATACCTCAATTTGATATTTAGATTTCTTATCAATACTATCTGGTGGAGTAACTGCCAAAACATAATCCCCATCTGATTTGGGAGTAATTACCAATTTAACAAGATTGTTAAAATACTGAGGTAATTTAGGAAGTAATTGGACAAAAATATTTGCTGGAATACAAACACCATATTTATCCCCTGTAACAGTAAAATCCTTATCTCCTATTATAGCCTGAACAAAAACTTCATTACCCTTGGCAGTAAAAACAAGCCCCTTATCATCCACATGCATCTTAACGGTTCCAGCCATAGGGGAAATAGATTTCTGCTCTACAACTCTAGACACTCTTGAAAAAATATCCTGCAATAAACTTTTTCCCACTGTAATTTCCATTCATTTCACTCCTTTAATTTTTGTAGTAGTATTATTATACAACCTTATTGAGCAAAAATAAGATGTTCTAAAACATCTTTTTTCTTAGTCATGTTCCCCCTATCTTGTAAGGTTACAGTGTGTGAAACATAACTTACATCATTTTTATATTCCTTAATTAAAGCAACAATCTCATCAACACCCTGCCAAGATTTATGGTTATAGGAGAAAATCCAAGTCTTGACATTTTGGGTTAAGTCCAAAATGTTTGAGAAATGCTCTTGATAATTTTTAGAAGAAAATTTTTGTCCTGCATTTATTTTGTATTTAGAAATATTTTTTTGTTCAATAAAATTTTCCAAAAAATTATAAATAGACACATAATTAGAAGAGGTTCCACCATATGGGGGGTCAAAGTAAACAACATCTATATCATTAATAAAATCTTGCTGTAAAAAATCAAAAGCATCCTGATTAAAAGCCATCCCTTGTTTTGTCCCTTGGGTTAAAAGAGCAAAATTTGAAAACTTCTCCATATAATTAGACAACCAATATAAATGTAAATTGTAATCAGAATCCAAATAAAATCCCTTACATCTATTTTTATATTTATCTTTTTGTTTCTTTCTATATTCAAAAAGATTAGAGCCATCTGCTGATCCAAATGGTAAAAGATTTGAAAAAGCAAGAAGGGCTGAATAACAAATGGCTTTTTTATATTTAATTTGATTATCGTCAAGCTTAAATTTGTTTTGTAATATATTTATTTTATAAAAAAAACAGTCTAAAAAAACAGCTTCTTTTTGTGTGAAATAATTTTCTGTAAAAAATTCCTCATTATAATGAGGAAAATCTTCATATTGCAAATCAATATCCTCAAAACCCTCCCCACCATTTTTTACCCTGTGAGAAGTAAGCCAACTAATTTCTTGTGGGGTTAAAATAATATTGGGATTTTCTACTAAAGACAACAGGTTATAATAACTAGATATTAACAAATCATTACTATATACCTGTTTACCTAACAACCTCATAAAATAAGAAACAACCCCTGAACCTGCAAAGGGATCTAAAAAAGTATTAAAATTTATTTTTTTATTCTCTATAGACCTCCATATCCAACTAAGAATTTTTTTCTTACTCCCAACATAGTTAAGGGGAAGATATTTAAATTCTGTTTGGATATGTGATAGGTCTCTTCTGCCAAAAATATCTACATTTTCAAAAATCATTTTAGTTCCTCAAAACTAATTTATTTCCAAATTTAAATCTGAGTCATAAACAGCTAGTGCAACAGTATCATCAACAAAATGATATTTTTCTCCTACTTCTATAATTTCATAAGCTGAACTAATATAATATATAATTTTTTGACCTACACTTACCGGAATTGGAATATAATTTCCTGCCTGATTTTTTTTGCCTGGACCTACTGCAATTATAGTCCCTGTCTCTAACGTTTTGTTCTCTACTGTGTTGGGGATAATAACGCCTGATTTTCTAACTTTTTCCTTATGATAATCAGGTCTCACCAAAATAACATCCTCTATAGGCTTAATTTTTTCAATTCCCATTACAGAAACACCTCACACATATTATAAATTATCCAAATCTAACTCTTGGGCCTTATTTTTTACCCTACTAATGGCATTGTCTACTGATTTTGGCTTAATATCTAACCTTCTAGCTATGGTCTTATATGAATAACCTCTTAAATATTCATCAGTAACACACCTTTCCATGGCAGTTAATCTACCGAAAAGTGCCCCCTTAAGTATATTATATTGGTCTTTATCTATAAAATTATCTTCAGGATTAAGTGCATTTTCATCACATATTATATCCTTAAGAGTAGTATCATCGTCTTCCCCCTCACCTAAAAAAATTTTTTGATCTAAGGATTGACTTTCATTTAGAATTTCAGTTTTATTTCTTAACCCCCTCTTTATAGTGGAAACTAAGTGCCTTTCAATACACATGCAGGCAAAACCAACAAAACTCATACCTCTTTTCTCATCAAAATCCCTAATAGCTTTATGTAACCCCAACCTTCCCTCCTGCCTGATATCATCTCCATCTCCACCCTTAATAAAGTATTTAGCAGTCTTAGAGTTTAAATATTTCTCAAAATTCTTTTCTATTTTATCATATGCAGATGAAACAATTGGCCCATTCTTATTCTCATTTACTGTCTTGACTAACACCCTTAAATTATATTCTTTATTGTATAAAATCTGATTTGAAGACAATTCCTTATAATCATCAGATGTTTCTTCTTTTGCTTGAAATTTCTTATTTTGAGAGTTTTTTCTTAATATTTTATTTCTAGAGCTTTCTGACATCTTATAAAATCACCCTTAAAAACACATTTTTTATTTTTCCCCTTTCTTGTTATGAGCTATAATTTTACTAATTATTTTCATACTAACTTCCACAACAATCACATCAGGAGGTAAGTTTTTTCTAGATAATATCTTACTATAACTTTCATCTAATAATGAAAGTATTGCATTCAACAAGGAAAGACTATTAATCTTTTTTATAAAACTACCTATAAATTGCTTTTCTTTCTCAGCCCTATATTCTACATAATCATATCCCTTACAAGCCTTAACACAAATAATATCCTTGATTAAAACCATGGTATCCCTCAAGAAAATATTCAAACTAAGCCCACTCACAACAATATCATTAAGTATTGAGAAAAGACTGGCTACATCTGCTTCAGCTAATGCTGATAAATATGAATAAACATATTCTTGATTAACTACCCCCAACAACATAAGTGCATCTTCATCTGATATAACACCATTGTTATCAACACAATTAGAAATCTTATTAAGTTGAGAAATGGCATCCCTAACTGAACCACTTGCCAAAACTGCCAAATGGTGAATAACCACATTAGATATCTGCCAATTCTCTTGGTTAATAATATTACTCAAGTGATTTTGGATATTTGTTAATGAAACTGGCTTAAAATTAAGGCATTGGCATCTAGAATGAATAGTATCTAAAATTTGCTCTGGTTCTGTAGTGCATAAAATAAAAGTAGTCTTATCAGGGGGCTCTTCAAAAGTCTTCAGAAGAGCTTGGGAAGCTTCAGGAGTTAATTGATGGGCTTCATCTATAATAATGACCCTATGCCCTTTTTGTGGCTTAAAAATCAGCCTCTCCCTTAATTTCCTGGCATCCTCCACTCCCCTATTGGAAGCAGCATCAATTTCCTCAACATCAGTATAAGTACCACTTCCACTTAAAATCGCCAAGCAATTGTAACATTTATTACATGGATTATATTCTTGTGGGTCTTGACAATTAAGATATCTAGCTATAATTCTTGCTATGGTAGTTTTACCAATTCCACGAATACCAGAAAATAAATATGAATGAACTAATTTATTTTTTAAAATACTATTTTTTAGAATTCTCACAATATGCTCTTGTCCCACAATATCATCAAAAATAAGGGGACGGTATTTAGAATATAAGACATCCATGGCCATTATTTAGCCCCTTTCATTTTCTTCTTGTTTTAGAATGGAAATTATTTCATTATGAATAAGAATTTCATTCTTAGAAGCATCTATAGTTTTAAATTTTGGGAAATATTTTTGGCTTAATTCTAAATAACCCTCTCTGACTCTTTTGTGAAAATCTAAATCAAAATTATCTATTCTAGTTTTAGTAGCCACTCCCCTAAAGTTCATTCTTTGTTGAGCTATCTCAGGATCAAGGTCTAAAAGAAACACTAAATCAGGATAATAGCCTTTGGTGGCCACCTCTAAAAGCTGCATAAATTCAGGCTTAACCATCTTAGAGCCATATACTCCATAGGCAAAATTAGAATAAGGGGTATATCTATCCTGAATAATAATATCCCCCTTATTGAGAGATGGGATAATAATTTCCTCCACAAATTGAGCATTGTCTGCTGCAAAAAGTAGTCTTTCTGCCTCAGGGCAAAGATGCTCACTGTATTCCTGCCCAAGAAGAATAGTACGCAAAATATTGCCCAATTTAGTATTGCCAGGTTGCCTACAAACTATTGGATCTATATTTCTTTTTTCTTGGTAGAACTTTTTAAGCATTTCAACTTGTGTGGATTTTCCAGCACCATCCCCAGCCTCAAAAACTATCCATTGTATTCCCATCTCATATCACCCTTAGAATGTCTCAATTCAATTTTCTAGACCATAATCTTCTTCATTCAGATTTTCATCTAAAAGCTTAGGAATATCTGTATTGTCAAGATAATCAATACCCCAAATGCTTAGAATCTCATGAAAATCTTCTAAGTCATGTTTTCTTAATTTAGGTGACTCTGCGTCTTCTGGATCTATATGCATTAGTTCATGGAAAATAACCATTTGTTTTTGCTTAGAATCTAAATCATACCAATTACCATCATACACCTCTAAAATAAAATTATATGGAGTACCTGTAGCAATTTTTATCTTATCTGAAATAACGGAAATTCTTGCTAGAGTTCTACCACCATTGGGGGGTTTCCCTCCCATACAAACTACACAACTAATTTCATCTACATTAACATGAGAAAAAAAGACTGGAAATTTTTTAGTCAACTTTTCTGCTAAATCCCTTGTTTCCGAAAAAATGTGCCATTCTTTACTCATAAAAATCTCTCCTTTATAAAAAATATTCTATATCTACTAGACCTCTATCCAACTTACATTCTGTAATGACAAAACCTCCAATCTAGCTATGGGTTTTTTGTTTTCCAAAATATAACTATCTATAGGGTGGTGATTAGCTATCATTATTAAAACATTTTTACTGTCTTTAATAACAGAATTAACAATAGCCAAGGACCTTGTTTCATCATCTAATAATCTCAAAACCCCAATTCCACCATTAAACTCTAGGCTGATTCCTGTTTTTATAACCCTCATTTCAGAAGAAGCTATACCACAATCTCCTGAGGAATTATAGAAAATAAGACTATTACCATCAATTGTATATTCTGCATAAGGCACTGCCCTCTCAATTTTAACCTTAGTATGTGAATCTATCTTAATCACCTCTGCTTTTTCAGGCTTTAATTCTGTTTGCTCTCTTAAGGTTTCATTTTTGGGCTCCACAATTTTACCATAAGAGGGCTCTATACCATATTGTTTCATTCTTAATTTTATAGTAATAACAGCACAACCATAATAATTTGCTATTTCCTCTTGGGTCTTTCCTTGTTGAACAAGTTTTTGTAATTCCTCTTCAGGCATTTCAATTTTCTTAGGCATTTTCAAGCCTCCCAACAACTATTATACAGGACTAAAAATTAATCCTTATCATTATCGTTGACAAAATCAAAAGAGTCTGTTAATAAAAGAACTTTATATTTAAATTCCAACCGCTCAACGAGTAGCCCCAGCTGTGTACTTAGTTGGCTATGCAAAAGGCGTTTGCAAATAGGAAAATCGGACATTAAATAATATGGAATTACTCTTATTATATGTTGGCATTCATTCATAATGTCTACTTTTATTAATTTAATTTGTGATTGGGACAATTCCATATCAAGCCTTTCTGTTAACTCTATATAGCAATTTTTAGCAGCATTTTCTGCTAAAAAACTTTGCCCCTCTTCAGATTGTAGTAGCTCCCAAGTAATTTGTATTTGTTTATTTACATCAATTTCATTTACTCCTTGTTGTTCTTCACCATCTGTATTATTATTATCTTTTCCTATAATTCTCAACAAAATCACCTTCCGTTAGGACACCTAAACTGATTCACATGTGACACAGCCACCAGAACTCTTAATCATATCTACAATACTTTTGTTTTTAGGTTGCTCTTCATTTTGATTTTCTTTAAGATTTATATTAAGCACTTGAACATCTTTAGAACCATCCCTATATACAGTAATGCCCTTACAACCCAACTCCCAGGCCATAAAAAATGCATTCTCTATATCAGTAGTGGTAGCCTTATTGGTCATATTAATTGTTTTGCTAATACTATTATCTACATATTTTTGGAAACTAGCCTGCATCTTCACATGCCATTCATAAGGAATGTCTAAAGAACAGGCAAAAATATTTTTCCATTTATTGGGAATTTCTTCAATACCCATAACTCCACCCCCTTCTTCAATTTTATTCAAAATATGCTCAGAATAAAACCCCTCCCTCTTAGCAATAATTTCAAAAAGAGGATTGACTTCAAAAAACTCAATTCCCTCCTTAGTAAGCATGGACTTTCTACGCCAAACAATACCAAAATAGGGTTCACAACCTGAAGCAATTGGTCCCCCCAAAATACCAATAGTTCCAGTAGGAGCAATGGTATTGACATAAGAATTACGCATGGGAATATCCCCAAACATATCAGGAATCAAACTGTCTTCATAATTGGGGAAATTACCCCTCTTTTCTGCCAACTTAGAAGAAGCATTTCTTGCTTTATCTGCAATAAATTCCATAACCCTTTCTGCTAAGGCTGTGCCACGATCAGATGCATATGGAATCTCCATATAAATCAAAACATCATGCCATCCCATGATACCCAAACCTATTCTTCTATTGAGTTTTACCATTTTTTCTATTTCTGAAATTGGATATGTGCTCATATCTATAACATTATCTAAAAAATTCACTGCTAAATTAACAGTTTTCTCTAATTTTTTCCAATCTATATCATAATTCCCATTATCATTTTGCTTGACATGTTGGGCCAAATTAATAGAACCCAAATTACAAGCATCCCAAGGATGCAGACTTTGCTCTCCACAGTTATGCACCATGATACCATTTGCGGAAAAAGAATTTTCCCCAAGAACTTGAATATCATAGACTTCTCTTTTCCCAATTGGAACTATCTGAATTATTTCATCTACAAACCTCTCTCTGTCTAGAGATTTTTTATAAGATTTAATTGCTTGAGTCAATTTTTTACTTTTACTAATATGAGTAAATCCAATTTTATCTAAGAAAATTTTAATATTATCCTTGGAAATAACCAATTCATGTTGTGGTTGGCTGTGATAAATTTTCCTATTAGGCCACATATTGTCTTGAGCTTGTCTTCTTTCTTTATAAACTTTAGAAATTATTCCAAATCTTTGTAGCATCCTTTGGGCTGCCAATAATAAATCAAAATCTATTGAGGATAATCTTATGGAATTACCATTTCCAGAAACTAAAACTGTACCATCAGCATCAAATAATCCCATCAAAAAGCCCCTATGAAACTCAGAACTACTTTGTTCTATCTCTTTAGTTGTGGCCTTAGTGTTATCATTTAACCCGAAATCTTTAGTTAAATTTATTCCTAACAAATAACCCTCTTCCTGACTACCCCTCCCTGACCAAGAAGCTCCTCTATTTTCTGATAATTTTATATAATCCCCAATCATCAAATCTGACACCTTAGACCATTCAGTTTTTATAGATTCTTTATTTAACTCAATCACCCTCAAAACAGGATGGTCTTCTGTGGCACAAATGCTATAACCTAATTTTGTAATTATTTTATACACTTCTCTAGTCCCTGTGTTGAAAAATCCAGAATGGCTATGATAAAACTTGCCATTTGATAAAATATCAATAGGTTTATTAATAATATCTACAATCTGTTGAGGTCCATTTTTAGTAACTACCCAAGTATCATTAGTTAAACATGGATTCGTAGATTTAATCTCTCC
>Ga0307377_10008762_pt1 | contig 10211 bp, 8 predicted proteins | sample TR3MG_FD_202535 | JGI IMG/M metagenome (GOLD analysis project Ga0307377, IMG submission 202535) | Soil microbial communities from Risofladan, Vaasa, Finland - TR-3 | ecosystem: Environmental > Terrestrial > Soil > Coastal area > Acid sulfate soil | place: Finland: Risofladan, Vaasa | collected... | reverse complement strand
AGGTTCAAGTGATTCACAAGCTCCTGCGGTGGCATTGTTTCCGATAGCGTAGTGAATCCGCGAATATCGGAGAAGAACACGCTCAGTTCCTTGTCCAGTCCTCCAAGCTCAGGGGGATTGTCCAGTATCTGATCGACCACTCGCGGGCTCACGTACCGTCCGAACATGTCCCGAATGCGCCGCTTGTCTTTCTCCTCTGTCATGACTCGATATACTATTACCGTGATGAATGTGAAGAAGATGGCGAGCGCCGGTAACGTGAAGTTCAGCAGATAGTTGTTCATGTCGAAGACTATCGATGTTGCAACGAAGTAGAAAATAATCAGCAGAAACGAAATGATGAACGAAAGGATTGTTGAGAGTCGCGATGTAATGAACGCGATGATGAGCGCAGTGGTAAGCAAAATGAGGTATGTCAGCCATCGGGCGGAGGGAATGATGAACTTGTCCATCAGAATGGTGTTCAGCGCATTTGCATGAATCTCCACCCCGTACATCAATCCGAAGGGCGTCGGCTTTTCATCTTCGGCAATTCCCGGAGCGAAGGCTCCAACCATCACTATCTTGTTTTCGAGTGCTTTCGTGCGCGGCCAGGTAGCCGGGTCCGGGCCGGGCACGCGGGCGGCATAGGCGGCAAATGAACGTACCGGGAAGGTTTGTGGGTCAAGTGGTGATGCACCCGATCGAGGTCCCATGAAGTTTATGAGCATGTCACCGTTGCGATCGATCGGGATATTGATCTGGTGAATGTCCCGGTATACGCCGGGCTTCACGAGCTCGCCTTTCGCGTTATACACCGGAAGTTGTTCAGCAATCCGATACGGTATCCATTTACCGGTTTTCGAGTCAAACTCCTGCGGATCGGGGATATGGATTCGCTTGCCGATTTCTACCTGGATGTCTTTGAACGTCTTGTGAAAGTAACCAAGCGCTAGGGAGAGCGTAATCGACGGTATAAAATAATCCTGATACTTTTTGATCACGTAATCGGCAGCGGTGGGCTTTGTCTGCGCTGCAGTACTGCCCGCTTGAGTCGGTGCGTTGTGCTCCATCTCAGTGACCACCTGCTCGATGATCTGTGGTGTCAGCGGATACGGTATTGTGTGATCGACGCCATTGACGTCGGTCCACGCAAGTCGCTGAAAACCGGATTCATCGATTTTTGTGGCGGGGGTCAGATCGGAAAGCCTTATTCGCTCGAGCAGTCGCGACGACTTCATGATCATCGGCTGGTGTCGGTAAATTTTGTCGAAATCGTTGAAGAAGTTCGCGTGGCCATACCCTGCGGCAGCTGCCGCGTAGGGAACGAGCGGCGGCTCAAGGCCGTAGTTCGTCGGCATATTCTGCCAGTCCCCGCTCACGTTAGTGATCATCCCGTCATGGGCGAACAGTACGTCGTGCCGGCGGAAGTACTCCTTCTCCGCGGCGGGTGCTGGCGGTTCCTTGTCCAGGATGGTCTCGAGATAGACCCGGCCGTTGTTGTGCATGGCGTCGACGAGAAGTGCGTCGTTGTACGCCTGTTCGCTCGGTTCGACAAAGAACAGGTCGAGAAATACTGCCCGCTCACGCTGGTTCTGGTCGCGAATTCGCGCGAGTGAGTTCAGAAGATCAGCCTCCCGATAGCGTGGCCATGGCCAGCGCCCGAATCGCGAGAGACTGTTCGTATCTATTCCCAGGATCAGGATATCCGGCGAAATGTTGGGATTTTGCGCGGTAACCGTCACTCCTTCCTGTATGTGGTGGCTGCGAAATGTTTCTCGCAGATTGAAGTGACGGTCGAGAATATACGTTTCAAGGTGCTGCGGAATAACGGTGAATAGATCGAGCAGCACGAGTACTGCCGCCACCAGAATACCGATCACCAGAGCAAAGTAGCGCGTCTCGAAAAGCCTGGTCTTTGAACTCGCCATTTCTTCTCCCGTGTGGGGTTGTGGTCGGCGTCAGCGCCGCCTGGACGAATCTAGCTTTGTTTGGTTGGGATTAGTCCCTTTACCTGGAGATAAATTATACGGTCTCTGGCCAGGTTTGTCCAACCGCTGCCGGGGAAGTCATTGACGAGCTTGTCATACTGTGTCTTCGCGGCACTGTAGTCTTTCTTTTCTTCGGCGAGCCGTCCAAGTGAGAAGAGTGCAAGAGGTTTTTCCGGTGTGTGTGAGCCGTACTTTTCGGCGATCAGACTGTACTGCGTTGCCGCTGCCGAATTGTCACCTGCCTCCTCATATGCAGCGCCGGCGTCGAGCAGACTGATCGGAGCAAGGTAGCTCTGCGAGAACTTGTGAGCAAGCTGCACATAGCTCTCAGCGGCCAGCTTCCATTCTTTTTTGTCGTAGTAGAGGTTTCCACGGATGAAAAGCGCACGCTGGGCCGAATAGAGTGATGGATACTTCTTGATGATGTTGTCGAGGTTGGCAAGAAGTTTTGTTTCCAGATCCTTCTTCTTGGCTGCTGGTGCGGTCTGCCAGTCGGTGTACTGCTGTTGCGCGTTTTCGACGAGTGTAACTGACTTCTGCTCCCGGTACGATCGGATCTCACTCACAACCACGAATCCGACAATGAGAACAAAAACAGCCGCAATTCCGGCAAGAAGGAAGTGACGGTTTGATTGTATAAATGCGGAAAAATGCTCCCTCACGGACAGTTTCCCGGTACGCTCAATCTCTTTGGCCATGGTGAAGACTCCTTTTCCCTGTATCTCTTATTTAGTTTCTGATGGCGAGCTCTTTCAGGAGCCGCGATAGATATGTCCGTTGAATGCCAAGAACCTTGGCTGCTGCAGTCTGATTCCATCCGTGCTGTGCAAGGGTTACTTCAATCACGTGCCGTTTGAATTGATTCACCGAATCCTTCAATGATTTCCCCGAATAGTCGTCCCTGTCGGAAAGGCCGGAACCTTGAAGAATAAGCTCCGATGGCTTGATCATATCGTCCCGGCAGATAACCACGGCCCGTTCAACGGCATTTTCGAGCTCACGGACATTTCCCGGCCATGTATAGGTCAGTAATGCCTCAACTGCTGCGTCGCTGAATCCGCGAATCTGCTTTTTTATTTCGCGGTTGAAGCCCTTCAGAAAGTACTCTGCGAGGACCGGTATGTCCTCCGGTCGCTGTCGCAACGGCGGTATCGTCAGGGGAAGCACGTTCAGCCGGTAGAACAGATCGCTCCTGAACGTCCCCTGTTCGACAGCCTGTTCGATGTCACGATTTGTAGCAGCTATGATTCGGACGTCCACCTTGATCGGTTCACTTGACCCGAGTTTTTCGAAGGTCTTCTGCTGAAGAACGCGAAGGAGCTTCGCCTGCACTGAAAGGGGAATTTCCCCAATCTCGTCGAGGAAGATTGTCCCCCGGTCAGCAAGTTCAAATCGTCCGCGCCTGTCCGCAGAAGCGTCGGTAAATGCTCCCTTCACGTGGCCGAACAGTTCACTTTCAAGGAGCGCTTCGGGCAACGCGGCGCAGTTGACCCGTATGAACGGCTGGTCTTTGCGATCACTCTGCAGATGCAGCTGTTCGGCGAACAGCTCTTTGCCTACTCCACTTTCACCGAGGATGAGAACTGAAGAGGTAGCCTTTGCCGCTCGAGCCACGATGCGCATTCGTTCTTCTATAACCTTGCTCTTGTAGATGAGTGTGTGGTAACCGCGTGAGTTTGCGATCTGGCCGCTGAGGTTGTCCACCTCTTCCCTCACCTGCTGAAAATTCCGCGCGTTCTGCAGTGCCATTGCGGCCTGATTCGCGAAAATCTCGATCCAGAAAAGATCATCGTCATCGAACGGCTTTCCGCTGCGTTTGTTCAGCAACTCGATTACTCCGACGCATCGGTCGCGAATCCTCATCGGTGCAGCGAGAATCGAGGAGTTCGGAAAGCCGAGGTTACGGGATATTTCTGCAAAGAAGCGAGGATCATCCTGAGGATCATTGACCACCAGTGAACGGTTATGTTCAGCAACCCAACCCGCGATTCCTTCTCCAAGATTCAATGAGTACTTCTTGACGTCCTGGCCTTTCGGTCCCAGGGCGATCTCAAAGTAAAGCTTATTGTTTTCAGTGTTCAGGAGAAGTAATGAGGACGCTTCCGCATCGGTCAATCGTGTCGCGGACTCAATAATGCGGGTCAGGAGGGCCCGCGCGTCCGAATAATCCGAGTTGATAAGCGTGTTGATCTCGATGAGCGTTTCGAACTTCGTGGGATCGACACTGGAATTCAGCATGCTGGTACAGCGCGGGGCTGATTACTCCTCGAAGTGCTCCTCTTCCTCAGTCCGTTCGTCCTTGAGGTAATCACCAATGGTAAACGTCGTCTCGATCTCGTCATCCTGAATGTATTTTTTGAGTTCTTCAGCCTGGGCTTTCCGCTCCAGATCCCGCAGAGAAAGAGAAAGTCTCTGACGTGACGGGCTGATCTCATTCACGACTGCACGAATCGAATCCCCTACTTTGTATTTCAGTACGGCTTTTTCGTAGGGTTCAATCCGCGGATCAGAGAATCCCGCTTTTCCGATCAAACCCTCGATACCTCCGGGAACGCGGACGAATACACCAAAATCCGTGATATTCGTGATTTCGCCTTCGATAACAGTTCGCTCCGGATATGCTTTTCGGAGGGATTCCCACGGATCGTCCTCAAGTTGTTTCACACCGAGCCGGATGTTATGCGTTTGCGGGTCGATGTGGATGACCATGCATTCCACTTCCTCACCTTCCTGCATAGTTCCGCTCGGATACTTGAGCTTCTTTGTCCACGACAGATCATCGGCGTGGAGGAATCCGTCGATCCCCTCTTCCAGCTCGATGAATGCGCCTGAGCTTGTCAATTTCTTTACCGGTCGCTTGAGTCGGGTGCCTACCGGGTATCTTGCTTCCATGTCATCCCATGGATTCGGAAGCACCTGTTTGAGTCCAAGGGAAACCTTTCCGTTCGGAATGTCGTAGGCGAGTATCTTTGCCTCTACTTCATCACCGATCTTGAGAAGTTCCTTCGGATGGCTGATGCGCTTTACCCAGGAGAGTTCGGAAATGTGTGCCAGGCCTTCAATGCCCTCTTCCAGTTCAACGAATGCACCGAAATCGGTAAGCTTTGTCACCTTCCCCTTCACAACCTGATCCACCTGATACTTGTCTTCGAAAAGATTCCAGGGATCTTCAGTCATGTGCTTCAGTGAAAGGTTAATCTTCTTGTCTTCCGGGTCCATGCGGATTACTTTAAGCATGATCCGCTGCCCTTTCTTGACGAAGTCCTTCGGTCGGGTTACATGTCCCCAACTCATGTCGTTGATGTGCAGAAGTCCGTCAAAACCGCCGAGATCGATGAAGGATCCGAATGAGGTGAATGACTTCACGATTCCTTCAATGACATCGCCAATTTTCACGTGTTCAAAGAATTCACCGCGCTTCTTTTCGACTTCCTCTTCAAGCCAGGCTCGTCGAGAGAGTACGATATTAACGCGATTATCGCTGTAGAGGCGATCTATGTAGTAGCGCGATTTCAGACCGACGTACTCTTCCGGCTCTTCTACCCGATGGAGATCCATTTTCGAAATCGGATTGAAGCCACGTACGCCGTGACCGAGCAGGATTTCAAATCCGCCTTTGATGCTCTTTTCTACTGTGCCTTCGATCGGTTCATGATCCTGAAATGCTTTGCGGAGGTTCTTCCAGAAGACCTTTTCGTCAGCCTTTTTCTTGGAGACGATTACCTCGCCGGTTGTGGATTCCTTGTTGACGAGGACCACACTGACGATGTCGCCAACCGTAGGCTTCTCATCGAATTCATCGATTGGAATCTTGCCTTCGGACTTATATCCCACGTCGATGAAGACCTGTTCGGTGCCTACTTCGACAATTCGGCCATCTACAAGCTGGCCGACCTCGAGTTCATCGAGAGACTTGAGATATTGTTCTTGCAGCTCCTCCTGTAGACTTGAAAGATCAGATACTTCGGCGTTTTTCGTTGATCTATCGCTCATAACTGCCTTGTGACTCCTGAAGTTTTGTCGTGTCCGTGGATGTTCGCTACTACTTTGTCACAAACTTCCTCGATGGTCAAGTGAGAGGTGTCCAGGTAAAGGGCTCCGTCTGCCACTCGGAGTCGTCCATACTCCTTGTTTTTATCGATATTATCGCGTCGACTGATGCTTTGTTCAATTTCGTGAAGTGATAATTCACTGGTTCCCTGTTCGTAGCGTCGTTTTGCCCGGGTTTCAATGGACGCATCGAGGAATATTTTCAGATCTGCATCGGGAAATACCACTGTTGCCATATCGCGCCCTTCAACAACGACGTCCATCGTATTTGCGAACATTTTCAGCCGTTTGTTCACCTGCTCGCGAACCGCCGGCAGCGCGGAATGACGCGCAACCCACTGGTCCACACTGTCGGATCTCAACTCGTGCTCGACATCGCGTCCATCTACAACCATGCGCCCTTCACTGATCGATATATCGATGTCACGTGCGACGCGCATGACTGCGTCGGAGTCCTCAGGATCGCCTCCTCGCAGCACTCTCCAGGTGATTGCTCGATAGAAGCTTCCGGAGTTCAGATAGAACATGCCGGTTCGCTTTGCGACAAGTCGTGCCACGGTACTCTTGCCCGTCCCTGCCGGGCCGTCGATTGCCACTACCATCGTTCGCGCTCCTCCTTCCCGGGAGCCGGAAGTCCTGCGTTTCGGTAGAACCAGCCGATTTCGGTGCGAGTCAGTGTGCGATAGTGGCCGGCCTGTATACCGGAGATGGTAACGGGGCCGATTCTGACCCGGTGCAGTCGCTTTATACCGAGCTTTTCAGATTCGAAAACAGTACGTATCTCTCGATTCTTACCCTCTATGAGCACCAGGTGAACGCTTCGCGTGTTTTGCTGGGTGTAGTTCTTGAGATGAAAGGTCACGCCGGCAACTTCAATGCCTTCCTGATACCGTTTCAAAAACTCTGCGGATATCGGTTGCGAGGTCTCAACGAGGTACTCTTTTTCGACGTTCGAACTGGGATGTGCGACAGCTTTGGCGAACTGTCCGTCGTTGGAAAAGAAGATGAGACCGGACGAGAGATAGTCGAGGCGACCTACGGTAAATAGGCGTTCTCGAAAGGCATCCTTCACCAGATCAAGAGCGAGCGGTCTGCCTTCGGGGTCAGATGCTGCGCAGAGAAAGCGCCGCGGCTTGTGCACTGCAACGTAGATGAGCCGTCGCTGCGGGAAGATTGGTCGACCGTCCAGGGTGACCCGGTCACCATGCTTCACGGTCGACCCGAGCTCTCTGACCACGGTGCCGTTGACCGATACGCGCCCTTCAAGAATGATCTCTTCACTCTTGCGTCGTGATGCGACCCCCGAGCGGGCCAGATAGACCTGGAGTCTCAAGCCTCTCCCGTTATCCATTCAATTCGAACCTGTCCAATTCGGTTTCATCGAGTTTCGGCAAATCGGAGATACTCGAAAGCCGAAAGAAATGGAGAAACTCCCGCGTAGTACCGTATTGAACCGGCTTTCCGGGAGCGTCTTTCTTCCCGACTTCACGAATGAAGTCTCGGGAGAGAAGAAGCTTTATCATGCTGTCCGCGGCAACGCCGCGAATGTTCTCAATTTCGCCACGAGTAATCGGCTGTGAATAGGCAATTATCGAAAGGGTTTCCATCGCCGCGCGGCTCAATCTCTTGTCGTTCTTTTTGCCGTAACGATCGCGCAGAGCAGGCCACAGAGTCTGCTTCGGAATGAGCTGGAAACCTTCTCCGATTTCAACGAGTTCTATGCCTCTGATCTGCTCGCCATAATCCTGTCGAAGAACATCGAGTGCTCCGACCACCACGTCTTTTGACAGGCCACTGATCCTGGCAAGACCGGCAACGTCAACGGGGTCGGCTTCGAGGAAAAGTATCGCTTCAATTATGGCGGCTTCATTCTGCAGTTCCATCTTCGACCTCCTGTGGCTGGGGTTCCGCGGCCCGTATTCGGATGTCGCCGAAGAGTCGGTTCTGGTAAACTTTTATGCGTTTGGCCTTAACCGATTCGAGAACGGCAAGGAACGCGCACACAACGTCCATAATTGACTCATGCCGCACGACAAGATCCGCGAACTGGAACTCGCCGCGCGTCTCCAGAAGCTCTGAAATAAGGGCAACCTTCTCGTTGATGGTCACCTCTTCGTAGAGATCTATGATCCGTTCGGGAGTCAGTGACGACATGATAGTGGTAAACGTGCGAAGCAGGTCCCACACCTCAATTTCATCCCACAGCTCGTCGTCACCGGCAAACTCGAGCGTCCGCTGCTTCTTTTGCCGCTCGATTACCCACTCGGCTTCCTCTTCGCGGTCTGCCATTACATCGGACAGTTTCTTGAACTTCTGATACTCAATCAGACGGTCGACCAGTTCCTTCCGAGGATCCTCGAGTTCATCGTCAATGTTGAACTCAACGGGAAGCAGCGTTCGGGACTTGATGTACAGAAGAGTGGCTGCCATCAAGTAAAAATCGGTAATATTCTCAAGGTCAACTCGAGTGGCATATTCGAGATACTGTATGTACTGTTCGGTGATCTGTGCAATGGGGATGTCGTAAATGTTGATTTCTGAACGCTTGATCAGGAACAGTAGTAGATCAAGGGGTCCTTCGAAATCTCCCAGGTGAAAATGTTGCTTATTCTCGGTGGTGGGCCCATCCATAGAGTGGTTGTGTGTCCTTTTGTCGACATTTGAGTATCGCGGCTAAGGCCACACATTATACCTGGCCGCGGGGGCCGCGTAAACACCCTGATCGGGAAGTGAATCAAGAATCGAACGGTAGCTGGTGCCGCTCTGCGGGTCACGCAGCTCGGGGGAAAGTTCGCTGAGCGGGAGCAGGACGAACTGCCTCTCGTGCATTCGCGGGTGCGGCAGAATAGGCGGATGTTCCGTGCGAACCAGATCGCCGTACAGCAGGAGATCGATGTCCAGAGTCCGCGGCCCTTTCGGCCGTTCGACCTGGCGATTCCGGCCGCAGGCCGACTCAATGGAGTGGAGTTGTGCAAGCAAGTGCTCAGGGGAGAGTTCAGTGGAGCCGCATACCACCATGTTGAGGAATCTCGGCTGGTCCAGTACATCCCGCGGATCCGTTTCGTAGACGCTGGATGACTTCAGGTTGGATATGATCCGGACCAGCGACGAAATCGCACGGAACAGGTAGTCCGCGCGATCTCCCATGTTCGAACCGAGTCCAAGATATACAACCCGCATACGTTCTAGAAGAGCTCTTCGTCTGCCCCATCGCCAGACGGCTTCGGAGATCGGTCGCCACCGGATTTTCGCGGCTGCGTTTTCGGCTGCGGGGTGATGGGTCTGCGCGGTTCGGCTACCACGCTCGCTCTGGCTGAGGCTGCGACCGCAGCTCCAGCTCCGCCGTCGAGGGCCTGACCTGAACGCTGCGCCGAACCGCCTGTGGACGCTGTGTTCTGTGGTTCCGCTGAAGTCGCTGCCCCGGCAGGTGCTGAATCGGGAGCGGGGGCTCCTCCTTTGGGGGGAAAGGCGAGCACTCGCACTTTTGCTTCCATACTTGCCGCGACGTCGGCGTTGCTTTCGATGAACTGTTTTGCGTTGTCTCGCCCCTGGCCAATCCGTTCCTCACCGTAGGAGTACCAGCTACCGCTCTTCTGAATAATCTCGTACTTGAGCGCGGCATCGAGGAGGCTGCCGGACCATGAAATGCCTTTCCCGAACATGATCTCGAGCTCCGCTTTGCGGAACGGCGAGGCAACTTTGTTCTTCACGACCTTTACGCGCACCTTGTTTCCGATTGCCTCGTCCGCGCCCTTGTTGATGGTTTCGATCTTTCGAACTTCCAGGCGCACCGATGCATAGAACTTCAACGCCTTTCCGCCGGTGGTTGTCTCCGGATTGCCGAACATCACGCCGATTTTCATGCGGATTTGATTTATAAAGATGAGACAGGTTCCTGACTTCGAGATGGTTCCGGTAAGCTTGCGCAGTGCCTGGCTCATCAGGCGTGCCTGGAGCCCCATATGTGAATCACCCATATCCCCTTCAATTTCTGCCTGGGGAGTGAGGGCCGCAACCGAATCGACAACTATGATATCAACTGCACCAGAACGAACGAGTGACTCGGCGATCTCCAGTGCCTGCTCACCGTTGTCCGGCTGCGAGACCCACAATTCATCGATGTTGACACCAAGAGCGCGTGCGTATGAGGGATCGAGTGCGTGCTCAGCGTCGATGAAGGCGGCGATTCCT
>Ga0307377_10008757_pt1 | contig 10216 bp, 7 predicted proteins | sample TR3MG_FD_202535 | JGI IMG/M metagenome (GOLD analysis project Ga0307377, IMG submission 202535) | Soil microbial communities from Risofladan, Vaasa, Finland - TR-3 | ecosystem: Environmental > Terrestrial > Soil > Coastal area > Acid sulfate soil | place: Finland: Risofladan, Vaasa | collected... | reverse complement strand
AGCCGGTCGCGACGATAATGATCTCGGGGGTTCCCTCGCAATCGCTCACGACGTAGGCGCCTTTGCGGATATTCGCCTTCCAGTCGACGTCAGCTTTCTCGTATACCTGCAGTTTCTGCCGGGTCAGTGCGAGCACGGTGGGTCCATCCGCTCGCTCGAGTGCCATGAGCCAGGCCTGTGCCGTCTCCTGCGCATCACCGGGACGGAGCACACGAAGATCCGGAATCGCCCGCAGGGCCGCAACATGTTCAATCGGTTCGTGAGTCGGTCCGTCTTCACCGACGAAGATGGAATCGTGAGTGAACACGTAAACAACCGGAGTCTTCATGATGGAAGACAGACGCACCGAACCCCTCATATAGTCGGAAAATACCAGGAAAGTCGAACAGAACGGCCTGAGGCCGCCATAGACTGAAAGCCCATTGGCAATTCCACCCATGGCGTGCTCACGGATGCCGAAGTGGAACGTCCGACCTGTCGGATTATCGATGCTGAAGTCACCGTAGGCGGGCATAGCAGTGTCAGTTGACGGAGAGAGATCCGCCGCGCCACCGACGAGATTCGGCATTACCGTGGCAATTGCCTGCAATACCTTTCCGCTTGCAGTGCGTGTCGCGACATTGTCGCCGACCTTGAAATCCGGCAATGGCGCACTCTCGAGAAACGAGAGGGTACCGCTCATGTAGCGGTCCCACTGCTGCTTCAATTCCGGATTTGCCGCCGCCCATGCCGCGAAGGTTTCCTTCCACTGTTCGTAGCTCTTCTTCGTCTGCGCAACACGTGCGGCGAGGTAGGGCTTCGCTTCAGGGTGAATGAAGAAGTTCTGGTCCTCAGGAATGCCGAGGTTCCGTTTCGTGAGCTTTACCTCCTCGGGGCCGAGGGCCGTCCCGTGAACATCCGCGGTACCCTGTTTGTTCGGCGATCCTTTGCCGATGATCGAATGCAGCAGGATTATCGATGGCCGGCCGGACTCCGCCTGCGCCTTCTTTGTCATGGCCGCGATACCCTCGAAATCGTACGCATCGCCTTCCTGGGTATGCCAACCGTACGCTTCGTAACGCTTCAGCACATCTTCGGTGAATGCAAGCTCGGTGGATCCTTCAATCGTGATATGATTTGAATCGTAAAATACAATGAGTTTGCCGAGCTTCAGATGGCCCGCAATCGAGCTTGCCTCGCCGCTTATCCCTTCCATCAGATCACCGTCACCCGCGACAACGTAGGTGAAGTGGTCAACTAACTTGTGATCCTTCGTGTTGAATGTTCCCGCAATGATCGCCTCACCGATCGCGAAACCGACGGCATTCGTGATCCCCTGCCCGAGTGGACCGGTTGTCGTCTCGATACCGTGGGTGTGCGCGTATTCAGGGTGTCCTGGAGTCCGCGAACCCACCTGTCGGAATTTGCGAAGGTCGTCGAGCGTAAGGTCGTAACCGGAAAGGTGGAGCAGGGAGTAGAGCCACATCGAGCCATGTCCGGCTGACAGTACGAGCCGGTCCCGGTTCGGCCACTTCCAGTCGCCCGGGTAGTAGTTCATAAGCTCGCCAAACAGTAGAGCGCCAAGCTCAGCCATTCCCATCGGCATACCCGGATGGCCGGCGTTCGCCGCCTGTACAGCATCCATGGTGAGAGATCGCACAGAGAGTGCAACGGCCTCCAGAGCGCTTTTATTCATGACTTCCTCCGAAATATAATTCAGGCACGTTTCGTGTGTTTTTCCAATATACCGAAATTTGATCGCAAGCGGAAGTCCGGAAGCCGACTTGCCGAATCCTCGCCATCCCGTTACTCTGCGTGTGAGGTACGGTAGCATGAAAGCGAAAAAAATAGCTGTTCTTCCCGGAGACGGGATAGGTCCCGAAGTGATGGCCGAAGCCCGAAAAGTGCTCGATGCGGTGTCCGAGAGTTTCGGCGTTCACTTTGAACTTGAAGAGGCGGATGTCGGCGGGATTGCGATCGATCACACCGGAAGCCCGCTGCCGGATTCGACCCTTTCAGTGTGCCGATCTGCGGATGCTATCCTTTTTGGTTCCGTTGGCGGCCCAAAATGGGAAAATCTTCCGCCGGAACAGCAGCCTGAGCGCGGAGCACTCCTTCCACTTCGGAAAATATTCGAACTGTATGCCAACCTGCGGCCCGCAATCATCTTTCCGCAACTGCAGGAAGCATCGCCGCTCAAATCGTCGATCGTTCAGGGCGGGGTCGATGTGCTCGTCATCCGCGAACTCACCGGGGACGTCTACTTCGGCCAGCCGAAAGGACGGGACGCCGATCGCGGATTCGACACCATGGTCTACACCGTTCCGGAGATCGAGCGCATTGCGCATGTCGCATTCAACGCCGCCCGCGGACGCAAAAAGCGGGTCACCAGCATCGACAAGGCGAACGTGCTGACCACCATGGTGCTGTGGCGTGAGGTGGTGACGAGAATCGGCAAAGAGTACCCGGACGTGCAGCTTTCCCACATGTACGTGGATAACGGTGCAATGCAGCTTGTTCGCAATCCTGCACAGTTTGATGTCATGCTCTGCCCGAACCTGTTCGGCGATATCCTCTCCGATGAAGCCGCAATGATAACCGGCTCTCTCGGAATGCTCCCGAGCGCAAGCCTCGGCAACGGCACATTCGGCCTCTACGAGCCTGCAGGTGGCAGCGCTCCGGATATTGCGGGAAAAGGAATCGCCAACCCCGTGGCGCAGATTCTTTCGGTCGGCATGATGCTGAAATACAGCTTCGGACTGCCGCGAGCGTACGACACGATCCGTCAGGCGGTTGAAGAGGCACTCGATCAGGGCTATCGCACTGCGGACATTGCCTCTGAAGGCACAAGGCGCGTCGGCACTGCAGAGATCGGAACGATTATCGCTGACGGGGTAAGCAAGATAGCGGAAAGTATGGTCGGTTGAGAGTATCGGCGCTCTATCGTGAGCGCCGGTCAAGCTCCCCAAGAACCCGGTGAAAAGGAACTGATTCGGATTCGAGCAGAACCAGCAGATGGTAGATGAGATCCGCGGACTCGCGAACAAGCTCATCTGTGTCGGCCGAAAGGATCACCTCAACTGCCTCTTCGCCGGTCTTTTTGCGGATCTTCGAGCCGCCCTCGTGAAACAGGTAGGTCGTGTAGGAGCCTTCCGGCATTGTACTATGCCGCTCCCGGATCGTATCGACCAGGTGCGTGAGCACATCGTGTCCCGGGGGCGCTGCAGGCTCGCCGGTAGGTGCCGGTGTGCTCGCCGTATCACCTGGCCCCTGAGCGGCTGATTCACTCCCGGTTGTCCCCCGCCGTGGCACGGCAGCGTGCACGTACCCTTCGCGCTTTTCGATGTGCGAGAAAACCGGCTCCCGGCCGAACGTCACACTCTCATAGGGGAGCACGCGACCGGTCTCTGCGTTGACGCACCAGAGGGTCCCGTGTTCGAAACTCTTTCGAAATGCCTTTTCGCTTGTCACCGCGAGATCGATGAAACCACCTTCGGTGTCCGTTATGACAAGCGGCAGCCTTCGCGCAAGCTCCTCATTCTGTTGATCTACCATACTCTCCTGCTCTCCGCTGCACGCCCGTCTTCGGCATAGTGCCGCATGACCGCCGGAAGATCAATGCGCCCGGCGTAGAGCGCCTTGCCGACTATGATGCCGAACAGGTTCGGGTGATTTCCGGAGGCTACCTGTTCGATATCGGCTGCCGATGAGATTCCGCCCGAAAGAATAACCGGAACTCCAGCTGCATCTGCTACCGCCGAAGTGCGCGCAATGTCGGGTCCGGCGAGCATCCCGTCCTGCGCAATGCTGGTATAGATGATGCTGACGCACCCGATATCGCGCGCACGCGCCGCAAGGTCGGTGTCGATGAGCGGCGCGTCCTCCTGCCAGCCTGATACGCGAACCCTGCCGTCAAGCGCATCGATGCCCGCGATCACCACGCTACCGTACCGTCGGCACCACTCCTGAACGCGGTCCGGATAGAGCGCGAGCACCGTACCGACCACCACCCTGTTTACCCCGGCATCCAGAAGCTCGGCTACGTCCGCATCATCCCGCACGCCTCCACCGACCTCGAGCAGCGCGCCTACCCGCTCCCTGATCCGTCGAATCACCTGTCGATTGTTCCCGCTGCCGCGAGCTGCGTCAAGATCAACGAGGTGAATGCGCGCGGCACCTGCCCGCTCAAAGGTCGCGGCAACATCTGCCGGATCATCATTGTACACCGATACCTCTGCGTAGCTACCGCGGGTGAGACGGACGCAGCGTCCCTCAAGAATATCTATTGCCGGAATAATGGTCACGCGGTTCTCCGAATCATATCAGACTGTAGAATGTCGAAGCGTACTCCTTGAGACCTTCGAACGTGTCGCCGGGCACGGGAGTATCTTCGATTTCGAAGGTGTGTGCGAGCTCGGCGGGTTCGCCCTTCTCGACGGCAAGACGTCCGACGAGCGCCGCGCCAAACGAAGTGGCTTCACTGACGTCGGTCAGCGCGTGCGGAGAACCGGGAAAGAAGGTCGATACGAGCCGGTTATAGTCCACATTGTTGCGGAAACCGCCTTCGGTGAAAAGGGAAACTCCGGGCAGGAGGTTCACTCGTTCGAGCGCGGTTCGGGTTTGAAGGGCAAGCGACAGGTTGAGCACGGCATACGCAATCTCATAGTCGCGAAAGAACGCGGGAATGTGCGCACCCGTCCGAATGTCGGAAAGCGAGTAAATTGTTCCGTCCTCGACTACCCGCGAAACCGAGTCGGGAAACTGCCCGCTTCCGGGAACCACACCCGGAAGGATGAAGAGCCGTTTCTCTCTGACAATGCGGCGGTACCGTTCGCGATCATAGGCCGGAAAGTCGGATCGACCGCAGACCTGCTTCAGAATGGCGGTGTAGGTCTCGAACTCGAGTCCGCCCATGAGGATCGATGTCTTTACCGGTGTGCCAAGCGGCGAGATGTTATAGAAGACCGCCTTCCCGATCTCCTCTTCCGCGAACTGGACGCTCTCCGCGGGGTGCATCGCAACGCACCAGGTTCCAGTCGAATTGAGGACAAAATCACCCTTCCGCTTCACCAGATGGGGAAGCAGCGACGCATTCGAATCGTGTATGCCGAAGGTGACAGTGGTATCGGAGGCGAGGCCGGTCTGCGCCGCAACAGCGGGGGTCACCGTACCGAGTACATCCCACGGTTTGCCGACGCGCTGCGGCAGGAGTCCGCGTATGCCGAGTCGGTCGGCGACCTCGGACCAGTCGTTGCGGCTGAAATCCCAGAGATAGGTATGGCAGCCGGCGTAGGTGTAGTCCGCTGCGATCTGCCCGGTCAACCTGAACCCCCAGTACTGGGGGAAGAATAGAATGTGCCTGACATCGGCAAACTCCCGGGGAAATCTCTGCCTGGCGAAGAACAGTCCCTTCCCCGGATTGATGAGCGCTTTCAGCTCGAGTGTGGCAGTGGTACGCTGCAGATGGTTTCGCTCACCAACTTCACGGTAATACTGCTCGTGAAACTGTTCGCCCGGTTCGTAGGTGTAGGAGACAACCGGAAGCGCCGGCCTTCCGTCCTCACCGACGCATACGAAGGCCGCCCCGTGAGTAGTTATCGATATGACGCGGATCTGATAGAGCGCGGCGAAGTGACCGAGCTGATCGAAGAACCAGCGCTCGACCTCATCGACCGGTTCAATCTCAAGCCCGTCCTTCAGGGAGGTCGGAAAGACCTTGTAGGCGGAGTCGAGCAGGTGCAGCTCGCGATCGTAGACCAGCACCTTCTTGTTTGTCTTGCCCACATCGAACACCGCTACGGCGTACTCCATGCTCCCGTCCTCCGCTTACGAGCGATCCATGATTCTGCCGGGATTATAGTCGAAATGGATCAGGCTGGAAACTGCGGCCTCAACCCGGCAGCGACTCGGCCGCCGGCGCAGCTTCCGCGCGAACAATGCGCAGCCAGATGTACAGCGTTACCGCAGCCAGAATGATCGCCGCGAGCACCCCCGGTGACCAGGTCGCAAATCGGCCAATCAGGAACCCGCCGATCGCCGGAGAGACAATGCGGTTCAGGCTGTCGAGCGAATTGCTCACGCCGAGTACGCCGCCGACATCTTCTTTCGGCACCGCCTTGCTCAGCAGGCTCCGAAGAAGCGTCATCATGATTCCCGCTGCTACCGAAAGTGGGGCAAGGACGATGACAAGATAGAGTGTGGAGCTCGAAAACGCCCAGAACGCGAGCGAGACGGTCATAACTGCCGAAGATGCGAAGATCAGAATCCTCTCGGAGAACCTTCGCGTCAGCATGCCGATCCCGCCGCCCTGCACCAGCGCGATGAGCACGCCGATGTAGGCGAGGATGTAGCTTCGCGCCTGGGGTGACAGGCCGAGCCGCTGCTGTACGAAGAGCGAGAAGATCATCTCGAACATCGTGAATGCAAGACCGTACAGGAACACGACGATGAGCAGGCTCGCTGCAGGTTCGCTCCTGAGAGTCGCAACAGCGAGCGCAACGGAGGATTGTCTGCGCGATGTGGAGCTGCCGCCTCGCGCGGACTTCGGCAGTGATTCGGGAAGCGACGTGGCCACGAGCAGCAGATTGAGCGCGGAGAGTCCCGAGGCAACAAAGGCGGGAACCGGAAACCCGAAGTTCACGAGGATTCCACCGAACAGGGGTCCGAGGATGAAACCCATACCGAACGCCGCGCCGATGAAACCGAGCCCGCGTGCGCGTCCCTCCTCATCGGTCACATCGGCAACGTATGACTGGGCGACGGTGACGTTGCCACCGGAGAGACCACCAACGATCCGGGATACGAAGAGCATGGGAACAGAGTGCGCGAGACCGAGGATCGCCATCGAGACCATCGAGCCTGCAACGCTTATCAGGAAGACGGGACGCCGTCCGAACCGGTCGGAAAGCCTTCCCAGAACGGGTGCGGCGAGGAACTGACCGAGAGCATAGACTGCCATGAGCAGTCCGACGAGTGTCGGCGTTCCGCCGAACCGCTCGACGTAGTCGGGCAGGATCGGCAGAATGAAGCCGAATCCGACCATGTCCATGAAAACTACCGAGAACAGCAAAAGGAGCTGGCGGTTCGGCCCGGTCGCAGAGGCGGAGTGTCGTCGGCTCATCCGTTCACCGTCCAGCCGAGAGTCTCACCCGCGCGGAACGGCACAACACCGCCAAGCTCGCCGGGAACGGTGAACGGCTCGGGTTCGAGTACTATGCGATCAGTGCTGCGGGGAAGGCGGTAGAAATCCGCGCCGAACGACGAGGTAAACGCTTCGAGCCTGTCGATTACTCCAAAGGAGCTGAACAGCTCAGCGAGTGCCGGCATCAGGACCGGAGCAGTGTAGATGCCCGCGCTACCGTGGGCGTTCTCCTTCGACTCCTTCAGATGCGGCGCGCTGTCGGAGCCGAAAAAGAACTTCGGGTTTCCGGAAAATACTGCAGCGCGCAACGAATCGCGATCCTCAGGCGACTTTACAACCGGCTTGCAGAAATGGTGCGGCGCAAGCAATCCACCGGTAACATCGTCGAGCGTCAGCACCAGATGGTGCAGCGTGACTGTCGCCGCAACGGTTTTCGGCAGCGCACTCACCATCTCAACTCCCTCACGTGACGAGACATGCTCGAGCACGATGCGCAGTCGCGGAAAATCCCGGCTTATGCGTTCCAACACCGGCAGAAATGCAGACTCCCGGTCCAGACAGAACGCCGCAGGATCCTCACCGTGAATGGCAAGCACGAGATCGGCATCCTGCATCACCTCGAAGATCGGATAGAGCGCGCGGGCGTCACGTACCCCATCCTCGGAGTTCGTGGTCGCGCCTTCTGGATAGTACTTCGCTGCGACGAGACCTCGCTCCTTCGCACGAAGGACGTCTGACAGGTTCCAGTTCCTGATCGACTGTTCGGAAAGTTTGAAGCTCATGAGCGGCTCAAAATGAGGCCACGCTGCACCGGCCTGGCGAACCTGCTCTCGATATTTCTCTACCTGTTCCGCTGTCGCGACCGGAGGCAGCGTGTTCGGCATGATGAGCGCCCGTCCGAAGACCCGTGCCGTTGCGGGAACCACCGCGCGAAGAAGCGACTCCTGGCGTACGTGCAGATGAAAGTCATCCGGCCTCCGCAGTGAGATCGCCGTATTATGTCCGTTCATAGTGCACCGAACATACTTCACCATGCGCCGTTCGGCAACCTCAGACCGCTGACAGGCGGAGAGTCCGCTGGTAAAATAGCAGTGTGACGGAAACCGATTCTCCGAACAGCATTTCCTTCCCGGCGATGGTCGAGAACGCTCACCGATATGGCTCGCTTTCGCTGAAGGGTGACTGGTACGCTGCGGCATGCACGATGGCCGCTGAAGGCGAATCCGCCTCCGGAGGCGAAGCTGCCGCATCCGGCGCGGTACGCCACCTTACCGCCGGAGAGATCGAGCGGCTCATTGCTGACGGGAATCGCGCGCTCAGCTGGAGCGATGTGCTCGTCGCTGTCGATTTTCTCCCCGATTTCGTTATCGGGAATCTCTTTATCGGTCCCTGCATCCTCGGCCGTTTCGAGCCTGAAGCGGCGGAAGGCGCAGCGTCGCAGCTCAGCGGGGCCCGGCTTCCCTCGGGCATCTATCACTGCACGCTCGACCGCGCGATCATTGAAAGCGGGGCCGCGCTGCATCGCTGCGCGCTGGTCTCCGGCTACCGGATTGCCGATCGCGCAACAGTCGCAGATTCAACGCTTGTCTTTGAGGGCGTCTGCTCGTTCGCGAATGGTATGTCCGTACCCGCCGGCAACGAGTCAGGCGGACGACAGGTCACGATTCACTCCGACATGACACTCGACGAAGCGAGGGAAGCTGCCGAACACAACTCCGCGGACCGGCAGCAACCCGGTGATATCCGTGCCACGCTGGGTTTCGTCGGGCCGTATTCGCGTGTTTCAGCGTGCACGCGGATCAGCAACACATTCGTTGGCGAGTATACGAGACTTGTCGGCGCCCAGCTCGTCGACGAATCCACGCTGCTCTCCACCTGGGACGAGGTGACTACGGTCTGCTCGGGCGCCATTGTCAGATCGAGTATCCTGCAGCCGGGAGTCTCGGTCACCGATTTCGCGATCGTGGACCACAGCCTGCTGCTCGAACACTCGCACGCGGATCGGCACGCAAAAGTTACCGGTTCGATCATCGGACCAAACAGCGGCATCGGGGAAGGAGAGGTGACAGCGAGCTTCGTTGGTCCCTTCGTCGGCTTCCACCATCAGGCGCTGCTCATCGCCGCATACTGGCCTGAGGGCAAGGGGAATATCGGATACGGAGCGAATGTTGGATCAAATCACACTTCCCGACGTCCTGATCAGGAGCTTCGGCCGGGCGAAGGGATGTTTTTCGGTCTGGGCTGCAACATAAAGTATCCGGCAAACTTTCACGCATCACCCTATTCGATAGTCGCAACTGGCGTCTCGACCCTGCCACAGCGCATGTCGATGCCGTTTTCCCTGATTGTCGAGCCGGAAACACATCCGGAAGGAGTTCCCGGCGGCCTCTGTCTGCTCCGTCCCGCCTGGGTACTTTCGGACAATCTGTACATGGTATGGCGCAGCAGAATGAAGCACCGCGAGCGGAACCAGGCACGACGGAATGCAATTCCGAACGAAGTGTTCAGGGATGAAATTGTGGCGATGATGGCTGCGGCAGCCGGCGCCCTTGAGACGGCGAAGGGGGACCGGTCCATCTACACCCCGCTCGAAATCCCCGAGATTGGCAAGAACTTCGTGACCGAATCCGACCGCGCAAAGGCCGTCCAGACCTATCGGTTCTTCGTGCAGTTCGCGGGCCTCGCCGGACTGTTTGCGAACCTTCCACAGTCGGTGTCGCGGCAGGATCGCGATAGGTACCGCGAGGCTGTCGATTATGTCGCGGCGCTTGTACGTGCGAGCCGGGAGAAAGATGATGAGCGCGGCGGTCGCATCATGGACGATTACGAGCGCACCCACGTTCGCGCGGAGCTTGATCCGGTCGTGCAGGATGCGGCCGCATGGGCGGCGGAGGAAATTGCACGAGTGAGCGGAGCTTAGGCGAAGGAGCGATTTCCAGTGGACTCGGTACCTGACGGAGGGTATCTTAGCTGATATGACCGTGTTCGAAGAGCTTTCGCAGCAGGGAATACCGTACTTCTACCGTTCCTACTCGGCGCTCGATCGATACTTCAGGCAACGCAGCGAAGATGTGCTCTATCTTGCGGTCCGCTGTT
>Ga0307377_10008754_pt1 | contig 10219 bp, 10 predicted proteins | sample TR3MG_FD_202535 | JGI IMG/M metagenome (GOLD analysis project Ga0307377, IMG submission 202535) | Soil microbial communities from Risofladan, Vaasa, Finland - TR-3 | ecosystem: Environmental > Terrestrial > Soil > Coastal area > Acid sulfate soil | place: Finland: Risofladan, Vaasa | collected... | reverse complement strand
TTATACCTTTGAAAAACAAAGGTATAAAGATTTAATCATAAATTAGTTTAATAAAAATAAAAATATGTTTAGTGAAGATTTTAAATATCTTTGCCTGATGGCTTTAGTAGGATCATTTTTCACAGTTGAGTTAGTAGTGGGATATGTAGCTGATTCAATTGTTTTGCAAACTGATGCATTTCATATGTTATCAGATTTTTTAGCTATTATTATCGCTTATACTAGTTATCGTCTAACTTTTCGAAGCAAAAGTTATAAATATACATATGGCTTAGTGCGTTCCGAAGTAGTTGGGGGTCTTATTAATAGTGTTTTTCTACTTTCAACTTGTTTCTTTTTGATTTTAGAAATTATTCATAAGATTACAGAACTAGTAAATAATGGTGGTAATAATCCAACACTAGAAAAAGAAATTGATTTAGTTTTAATAGTAGGCAGTATGGGTTTAGGTGTCAATATCATTGGACTTCTATTATTCCATCAAGCTCATCACGGACATTCACATGAACATTCAAACTCAAATAATAACTCATTAAAAAAATCTATTCAAGAGATAGATGATAGTTTAGAAGAGATTGAGGAAGAGATCGAAAAAGAAACATTTAAAACAGAAAAAGAGATTATTAATCATAATAAAAAAGCTCTATTGCTTCATATTTTTGGAGATTTCCTAGGTTCTATAGTTGTGATAATAACTAGCTTAGTTATCAAATATGGAGGGACTGGTAATTGGAGATTTTATCTAGATCCTTTGGCGAGTTGTTTGGTAATCATCATTATTTGTTATAGTAGTTACAATATTCTTCGATATGTTATTCAAATTTTATTGCATCAATCTCCAAGTGAAATTAATGTTCGGCAACTTTTGTCAGATATTTTAGAATTACCTTCTATTACCAATATTCATGAGTTTCATCTCTGGTCATTAACTGATGCAATTGTTAAGGCAAGTTTCCATGTCAACATGACAACTGATAGTATTGGGGATAGTGATCAAGTACTAACTAATATTAAGGATATTCTTCATCAATATGGTATTCATTCATCCAGTATTCAACCAGAGTGGTCAACTACGAATCATTGTTTAGAACCCAATTGTCGTGAAAATTGTCATCAGTATCAATGTTGTTCATTTTCTGTTAAAACTCAAAATCAAACTGAAACTGAAACTCAAAATGATATCAATATAATTAAACATATTTAGTATGAAATCTTTAATGGTGTGACAGACTCCCTGGATTAAAGTCCAGGGCTTTCTCGAGTTTTTAGTGTAAAACCATCATTTTAGGGATATATTGTTCACAATTCTGTAACAGACATTCTTTTAAAAATTTATAATATTGATTTAATAAAGCATTATTAGATAAGTCTTTGTACATTGATTCTACTGGAATATTTAATAAATTTTTACCTCGATCATATATTTTTAAAGCTAAGCAATATTTGCCATCTCTATCAGAATTATAATAATTGTAAGGAATTAATTGAAAAGGAATATTACTGGATAAATATTCTACCTTGGAGGCAAAATAATCGTGGATTAAATTAAATCCAGAGATACCATTAGGATCAGTGGAATGTGAGTAAGTCTCACTATATGAAAAGCAGTATCCATATACGATAATCATTTATAGCATTTATATCATCTATTATAAAAATAATAATATTTTTTACCGAAAAAAAAATTGAAAAAAAATATCTTGATTTGAAAACCTTTTCCTCTACATATTAGAGATTTATAAACTATATACAATTTAATAAAATGTCAGATATTCAAGATATACAAGATAACGAAGAAGAATTGAATGTACTTAAATCAGTACATAATAAAAATAATAAACTTATAACTGAAGAAGCTATTAAGGAATTTTTGGCCAAGGGTGGTATTAAAAGAAAACCAAATAATATGGAACTATGGCAACGTGCTTTCATACACAAGTCTTATTGTCGCAATCGTAAAAAGAATTTCATGTTTGATAAGTTACGAGCAATTGCTGAAAATGAAGAGTCTACATCTAATACGACAGCCATAAATAATAATGGAAAGAATTCTGAAGAAGACGAGGAGTCAGACAACGAGTTTGATCCAAATACTGCTATTCCACTTTACGATGATTCCAATGAAAGATTAGAGTGGTTGGGGGATGGTATCATCCAATCTATTTCAGCACAATATCTCTGGCATAGATACCCGAACCAAGATGAAGGCTTCTTAACTAAAACACGTAGTAAATTGGTCAAGACAGAGACTCTTTGTAAATTTGCTAAATGCTTGGGATTAGATGAATATGTTTTAATGTCACGGGATGTGGAGAAGCATTTCAACGGTAGAAACAACTCTCGAATTTTGGAGGACACTTTTGAAGCTTTTGTTGGAGTACTTTCACAAGATTTCGGGGAGGAAGTGGGATATAAACTGTGTAAGAAGTTCGTCATCACTGTAATGGAGTACTATATTGACATGGCAGAACTGATTCGCCGAGACACTAATTATAAGGATAGATTAATGAGATTTTATCAGAAGGAATTTAATGGTAAATATCCTATCTATAATATTACTAATGCAGAAGGTCCTCCAAATAATAGAATTTATACCATGTATGTGACTGATCCAGAAGGAAATAAGGTGGGTTCGGGAACAGGTAAGTCTAAAAAAGAAGCTGAACAGAATTCTGCCAAACAAGCACTCTACCACTTTGGCCTCTTATAATTAAAAATTTTAAAATTCTTCTTAAGCAGTCCGATCATGGGATTGCTTAAAGTACGTTATATCGTCATATATTGTCATATATCGTCATATATCGTCATATATCGTCATATATCGTCATATATCGTCATATATCGTCATATATCGTCATATATACACATAGGCTTATTTATTGATTCTTCTAATGAGTTTGACATCAGGATATTCATTTAGGCGTTGGTTAAATTTGGAGTAAATCTTCTCTAAGCCCTCACGAATTTCAGGATCAATAGTTTTATAGTTGCTTTTCCTAGGTTTTTGTTGAAAAAATAATAAAGGGATATTGACTCCTAAGAAGTGCATAATTTTTCGTAAATTGGTGTTTTTATACATAGTGGCTCCGTTGACCATTAAAATAGGAAATTTATTAGATCCAATGGCCCAATTATGGAAATGTTGTTCCATCTCAAAAATATCTATACCAGATTTAGCATAATTTTTAAGGGTAAAATTAGGGGGAGCCTTCTTTCCAGTTAGCTTCCTTAATTGGGCTTGTTGAAAATTTCTGCGATAGAGGGAAATAACGGCATTCATCGGGTTATTATAGACATAGATGACCTTCCTGATTATGTTACCTTTATAAATTGGTAGCTTGGGGCTATTTTTATGCTTTAGGCCATCGGCATCATTTGGATTATTAGTTTTTAAAAATCTATTTAAGACTTGCATTAATGCACTACATCCAACTCCTCCATAACTGACGATACATACATCAATTGGTCTATTTATCGTATTCATTAGATACTAAGTTTCGATAATTAACAATCAACGATCAACAATTAATAATCAACGATCAACAATCAACGATCAACAATTAATAATCAACGATCAACAATTAATAATCAACGATCAACAATCAACGATTAACTATATATATTCTACATAATTATTATATGCTTCGCTTTCGCATATATTAGTATATCAATCTAAAATAAGTTATTGAAAAAAAATGAAAAAAATGAAAGTAATTAATGCTAATATTACTTAAAGATATATTAATATATACGACCAATAACAATTGAAATATGAATAAAGAAAGCATAAATTCGAACCAACAAATGATCAAGATAAAATGTCTTGATGATCAAATCGTTGAAGTACCATTAAATATTGCTAAAATAATTCCTACAATCAATGAAACAATTAATTCTGTTGAAATGGCGGAAGGAGATGTATTTAATGATCAATTACCCTTGCCAGTTGATATAGTAATTTTACAATCAGTAGTGAAGTATTGTGATTACCACCAGAGAAACCCCAATATCTATGAACAAAAAATGAATAATTCTAATCCAAGAGATCCTATTTACATGGTAGAGTGGGATGAAACTTTCATGAATACCCTTATGGATAAGAAAACACACCATAAGAATTTGTTGAAACTCTATGAGGCTTCACAATATCTTAATGTGATAATTCTACGAAAACTAGTAGCTAAACAATTGGCTAAAATTATCTATGAAGCTGCTGATCCAGATGCAGTTCGAGAAGAATTTGGTCTTGCTGAGTAGGTAGATGAAACCAGCGATTAATTGTGAAGATGGTCTTTATAGATCAAACTCCAGATTAAACTTCACAGATTAAACTTCACAGATTAAACTTCACAGATCAAACTTCACAGATCAAACAAATCAATAACTAATTTAATCTTAGATATTGATTAAATATAAATATGTAAATATAAATATTTACATATATCAAATTTAAGTGAGGTAGTCTTCTACCATTTTTGTTCGTTGAAATTGAGAACGCAAATTTCTTCTAGCTTTCTTATTAATTTTTTCATTACTTTTGGCGGGAGTTTTGTCACAAATATTCCACTTATAATTCAACCAATTTGCTTTAGCAGGAGTAATAAGAGAAAAAGAGCAATAAATATTTACAAATTTATCTAAGTTTATCAAATAGTTTTCATTCACACTATTCGCACCATTCTTAGTATATTGTTCTATAGTAAATTCTTCTATTTCACTAAGTTTTTCTTTCAATTCATCAAAAAAAACCAATTCGTTCAAAAATAATTCTTTCAATCTATCATTCAAGTATGTTTTTTTCATTTCTTTCATCAAATATTTCAATCCATTTTTTCGATAAATTTCAAAAAAATAGCTTAAAGATAATGACATACCACTAGAGCCACTAGCATCACCAGAAATTTCTAAGTAACGTTTATTAATTTCGACGAGTTTATCAGCCAAATAGCAACGTCTTTTAATCTCACGATGGTAATCCTTATCAGAAATAATCATCAATGTATTTTTCCTAATGTATTCAATATAAGGAGTATTGTATATAATATTGATAAATCTAAAATATCGGACAATCAATTCAGCATTCATACAAGGAGGCACGTCTAAATCATTAACTACATCAATATCTGTATATTCATCACATGCAGATCGACGAATTGTTTTGGAAGCAATTTGTTTTCCGCCTAATTGTTTGCTGAATTTACCTTTTTTGTCCATGATATATATTCTTAAAACTTTTTTTTAATGGTTCTTGAAAAAATTAATTTTAGTGAATGAAATAACAATAAATCTATTATAATTAATTAACTATTAAAAAAATTTATATAATTAATCGGAGTTATAAAATAAACTACTTAGAAAAAAATAATATATCTTATTTATATTCACCGGTTCAACGTCATAAATAAAGAAAAAGAAAATAAAATCATGTTCTCATCATTATCAAGTCAGGAGCAAAATAAAGATCAAGAACATAATGAAAAAGATACGTCTTCGTGTCAAACACATACGATTAATCCAGCTGGTCATTTGCCATCCATTTTTACTCCAGGAGAAGCTTCCACGCATCAGATTGGATATGTGGATACCAAAAAGTATAATGCGGTGGTCAAGAAATTGCGTCAATTCTTTTGGCAAAAGGGATTTTTAGAGGTTCATACTCAAAGTCGTCTAAGTATTCTGGCGGCATGTGAAGATCCACAAACAATTGCCACGTATAATTATGGCGGAATGACTTATCCACTTCCGCAAACTGGTCAAATGTGGTTGGAGTACGAATTACTTCGTAATCCAGATGCACCAGGATATTTTTGTATGACTACTAGTTTTCGTAATGAACCAAATCCAATTCCTGGGCGTCATGATAAGGTATTTGGTTTGTTTGAAGTAGAAATGAAAGGTGATATGAATAATTTGATTAATCTTTGGCGAGAGTTATGCAAATTCTTGGGTTATGAAGGAAATTTTTCAGAAGTTGATTATGATACTATTGCAAAGAAGTATGGTGTTCGTGAATTAGAAAATACGGAGGAAGAGAGATTGTATGAAGATTTTGGCCCGGTTGTGTTTTTGAAGGATTTTCCAGTTCATACAAGTCCCTTCTGGAATATGGGTTTGTATCCGGATCGCATGCATGCTCGTAAAGTGGATGTTATTCTTTCTGGTGTGGAAACCTTTGGTTCAGCTGAGCGTAGCTCTAATGTGGAGGAAATGCGTCATATGTTCCATACGATTAGTGATGGACAATATGCAAACACTCTCTACAGTCAATTTGGAAAGGAGCGTGTCGAACACGAATTGAATGATTATCTTTCATATGAGATGTTTCCCCGTGTTGGAGGAGGAATTGGTGTGACCCGTTTGATTCGTAGTCTAGAGATGGAAGGTTTATTAGATAGTCTAATGGACTAACTTTACTAACAACCATCAAAAGCAAAAGAAAAATAAAATGGAAAAATAAAATGGAAAAAAGAAAATTTATAATAATAATTAAATAATCAAACTAATTATTTAATTATTCCAAATATTAAGATTTAGAATAGCGTTTCAATAAAGCTTGCCAGCCTTGGCTTTGATAAGTTTGGGTAACATGTTTCTGATCATAGTATGTTTTTTCATATATACCTCGACCAACAATGATAATATCACAACCATCCTCTAACACAGCTTTTTCAACATTTCTATATCCCTGATGATGCGAATCATCCTTCTCAGAAATGTTAACACCTGGTGTTAAATGAAGAAAACCTTCGTCACCAGTTGTTTTTTGGCAAATGAATCCAGAAACTATATTTTGAAATTCATTTGCTAATCCGATAGTTCTTCTACTATATTCTGTGGTAATAAGACTGTTTTTGGAGGACGTTTCAGCAACTAGAAAGCAACCAATACCACCAGTTTGACATTCTATTTTCAATCCGGATAGAGTTCCCGGACCAAAGACTGATTGAACTGTAATGTAATCCATTTTACCATAATGAAAACGGGAAATTTGTAATTGTCTTTCGACAATACTTCCAATATCAGCATATTTACGATCATCCATAATCATAAAATTCATATCATGTGCAAGACGATATATCTCAATCACTGAATTACGATTTACGTCTAAAAAAATATCAAAGTGAATTTTAGCCATACAAATATATTCCCCAATTTGTTTTAACAATATTATGACATTAAGTATATTACAAGTATCTAATGAAACAGCTAGATTAGTCTTTTTAGCCAAAACAATATTCCAAAGATTTTGTGCATTAGAATTATGAAATTTTCTTTCCATCATTGCTGTTGGCATTTTCATAAAATCTTTGACATCTTGCAAGGTTAGAAGAGATATAACATTCAAATCAATGGTGCCGAAAAGATTAGCCATCTTTTGCCATCCGTCATTTTCGTCTTCATTTTCATTTTCATTTTCATCATCAAAATCCATCTCTCGACGATCCAAAATAGTAATTACACAAATAGTTTTCAAGTCATGTTCAGATAATTTTTGAACTGCATCTAAAACACTGCTACCAGTTGTAATCACATCTTCAATCAAGATAATTTTATCACCAGGATTGTAATTACCTTCAATCATCTTTTCCATTCCATATTCTTTTTTTTCTTTCCTCAAAGAAATTAGAGGTCGTATATGATGAACACTTAAGATTGAAGCGTAGGGGACACCAGCTGTAGGAACACCACATATAACAGTATCATCTAGTTTTGAATTTTGGTCTAGTATTTCACCAATTTGTTCGACGATATCTAATAGAATTTTGGGATGTCCATAGACCTTCCTAAAATCAAAGTAAAGATTTGATTTCTTACCAGATTTAAGGGTAAAATCACCGTATTGTATTACTCCAATTTGTAGTAATTTTTTTAATAATCGTTGTTTTCGTAAATTTTCCATCTGTATATGAATATTATCAATATTCATATAATAATAGTATTTTTTTAAGTAAGCATTGGATAAATACACACTTATATTTTCATTTTTTAACACCTATCACAATATCACAATATCACAATATCACAATATCACAATATCACAATATCACAATATCACAATATCACCATATTAATCATATTAATCATACTTAGAGCAATCAAATATATATTTTATTAATTATGCTACGCACTACTTTGGGAGGATGCCAATTATCATTGGAAAGTTGCATTTATAATGCATCTGGTCCATTATCTACTACTTCAGAAGAACTCATTCAATTGGCACGTTCAGATGCAGGGGCTATATTAACTAAAAGTTGTACAAAATATTTTCGAGAGGGCAATATAGGTAAACGTTATTATAATGATCAAGCACATACTTATAGTATTAATTCGACAGGATTGGCCAATTTAGGATATAATTTTTATGCTTCTTTTGCATCGAAGATTAAAACTATTGTATCAGAAAAACTTAAATCTAAGCCATATATAATTTCTGTAGCAGGTTTAACATTAGATGATAATCTACAAATTATCAATCATTTATATACCTTATCAACTACTTTACCAGATGCAATTGAGCTAAATCTATCATGTCCAAATATTGATGGTAAGCCTCAAGTTTCTTATGATTTGGATGCTACCGAGTTATATCTTCGTAAAATATTTGATCCCAATAGTGATCTTATCAATAATCAATATGTGAATATACCAATTGGTCTTAAGTTAAGTCCATATTTTGACCATCAACAATTTGTTAATGTCGCCAATATTATTAAAGAATATCCTATTAGTTTTGTTACTTGTATCAATAGTCTAGGACATGGTCTTTTCATCGATTGGGAAACAGAACAAACAGTTATTCATCCAAATCAAGGCCATGGAGGGATCGGTGGGAAAATTATTCATCCTATTGCTATAGCTAATGTTAGAAAGTTTCGGCAACTCCTACCAGATAAGATAGATGTTATCGGATGTGGTGGAGTAAAAACTGGTAAAGATGTTTTTAATCATATTTTAGCAGGGGCATCGGCTGTTCAAGTAGGGACACAATATATGATAGAAGGTCCTGCAGTTTTTCAAAGACTAAATCAGGAGTTAATGGACATTATGATTCAGAAAAATTATCAGACAATTCATGATTTTCATAATCAACTTCAGATTTTACCTCCTTAGTCTCATTGGCTACATCATTATCCAAATAACCTAATTTTTGATAAAGATTTCCACCAATCTTATCAAAAATCTTCATCTGTTCATGTGTCATATCTTTCCTCCAACGAGAAGAATTGTAAATGGCTTGGTTGACTTGCCATGTGCGAAGCTGATTATGTTTCTTTCCATTGCTCTCATTGTCTGGCTTCTTTACACTAATGTCTAATCCCACAAGGTACTGATCCAATAAATTTTCTACCTCTACCCCTAAAAATTCTTGAATATATTTTAACATGCCATCTGTATCATTGATTAGATCTTCATAACGTAAAATCAATATAGATTCGTTATGTTCTTTCCCACGGTACTTAAGCACCATCTTTGTTCGATTGGTCCAATATTTTACACATTCTTTGAATCCACCTTTCTTGCCTTGGCGATGCATAGATAATGCTACATCTCGACCATCACGATACATTAAAATAATCTTACACCCAGGGTAGACAGCTTTAATTTTTTTTATGAATAAGATATTGTTTGGATTTTTGTATATTAATCTCATACCGCTTCTACTATTACCATCATTACCATCATTACTACCATGATATTTCATCTTTAGCACTTTTTGAACATCTTTCCAATCACGGTTGTTCTTTTGAAAGATGCTTAATTTATTTTCTTCTAATCCCAACAGACTAGTAATGTGTGTATGTTGAGATAATATTTGTAATAAAAGTGTTGTTCCACTATGACCACATCCACCAATAAAAATAAATGGCGATGTACTTCCCATCTTATATGCTATAAAGCATAAATCCTAACACATCTTTATATCAACACTAACACTAACATTAACATTAACTCTTTCAGTAGACAAAATAATAGGTGGCATATAGCCATTTAGTATTTATTATTTATATTTTCAATAATTTTTTATCTTGCTTTCAGGATGTAAATTCATTCGGAACAAATTTTTTTGATTACCCAGAAGTCTGAAGCAAGTTTTTTTTCTTTGAGTAGGAACTCATATGGAAGATAAAAGTACCCTTTATCACCCCACTTTTCACCCCAGCTATTGCGACAGATCCAGTAGCATTCTTCTTGGTCATAACTAACTAAGAGAACT
>Ga0307377_10008753_pt1 | contig 10219 bp, 9 predicted proteins | sample TR3MG_FD_202535 | JGI IMG/M metagenome (GOLD analysis project Ga0307377, IMG submission 202535) | Soil microbial communities from Risofladan, Vaasa, Finland - TR-3 | ecosystem: Environmental > Terrestrial > Soil > Coastal area > Acid sulfate soil | place: Finland: Risofladan, Vaasa | collected... | reverse complement strand
GGGATAGATCCCAGGACGACGCGACAGTTGTCGAGGTCAAGAAGCTCTATCGCTATTTCGGTAGCTTTGCCGCGGTGAAAAATGTGAGTTTTCATGTGCGCAAAGGGGAGATATTTGGCCTGCTGGGGGCCAATGGCGCGGGCAAATCGACCACCTTTCGGATGCTTTGCGGACTGCTGCCCTCTTCCTCTGGTACGCTACGCGTGGCCGGCGCCGATCTGCGCACGGCAACGGCGGATGCACGTGCACGGATCGGCTATGTATCACAGAAATTTTCCTTGTACGGTGTGTTAAGCGTACAGCAGAATCTCTCGTTCTTTGCTTCCGCTTATGGACTTCAAAACCAGTACAAAAGAGAGCGCATGGAGTGGGCGCTGGAGGAGCTGGAACTGCGGGAATATGCCAGCATGAATGCGGGGAGCCTGCCACTAGGCTACAAACAACGTCTGGCCTTGGCCTGTGCGTTGATGCACAAACCGGAGATACTTTTTCTGGACGAACCCACCTCCGGCGTTGACCCCTTAGCCCGACGCGAGTTCTGGGCGCGCGTTAACGCGCTGGCGGAGGGAGGGACCACCTGTCTGGTGACCACGCATTTTATGGAGGAGGCGGAATACTGCGATCATCTGGTGCTGATGTCGCTAGGCGAAGTGCTGGCATGGGGAACGCCTGCGGAGGTCAAGGAAAAGGTCCGCGGCCCCGACCTTCCCCATCCAAGCATGGAAGACGCCTTTATCGCCCTGATTGAAGAACATGAGCAAGTGAGCCGGAGGGCGTCATGAAAGCCATGCGTCTAACCGGGTTGATGCGCAAGGAAGCCTATGAGATCATCCGTGACCCTTCGAGCATCGCCATTGCATTCGTGCTGCCATTGGTGCTCCTGTTGATTTTTGGCTATGGGGTCTCGCTGGATGCGCACCACATCAAGACTGCCGTGGTGGTGGACGCCCCCACGCAGGTCACTGCTTCTTTTCTGGCGGAACTCGGACGCTCCCAATGGTTCGAGCCGACGCCGTATGTAGACATGACGTCGGCCAACGATGCCATGATGCATGGGCGAGCGGACGCGATTATCTGGCTGCGCAGTGACTTCACCAGATTGTCGTACAGTTCCGGCAGTGCTCCCATCCATCTCATCGTGAATGGGGTCGATGCCAACAATGCACGGACTATCGAGAATTATTTGAACGGGACATGGCTCCTTTGGTTGAGGCAGGAGGCTACCCTTCATGGCAGCCATCTGCATATGCCCGTCGCAGCAGAAACGCGGGTCTGGTTCAATCCCGCCCTGCGCAGCCGGGACTATCTGGTCCCCGGACTTATCGCCATTATCATGTCGCTCGTTGGAGGGCTGCTCACGGCCCTCGTGGTCTCGCGGGAATGGGAGCGGGGGACCATGGAAGGCATTATGGTCACTCCGGTCAGCAAGACGGAGATACTACTCGGCAAACTAGTCCCGTATTTCGTGATGGGGATGGGCGGGATGGTCCTCTCCACGGCAATGGCCGTCTTTTTGTTTGCGGTGCCGTTGCGCGGGTCGCTCTTGGTTCTTTTCGCTACCTCAGCGTTGTTTATGCTGACGGCCCTGGGTATGGGGCTGCTGATCTCCGTTCTTGCCCGCAGCCAGTTTGTGGCGGCGATGGTTGCCATTGTCACCACCTTTCTGCCAGCATTCATACTTTCCGGCTTCCTTTACGACATTCGTTCCATGCCCCTACCTATCCAGCACCTGACCTACATCATTGCCGCTCGCTACTTTGTGGCGGTTCTGCAAAGTACATTTCTAGCCGGGAATGTATGGACGGTGATACTGCGCAATTGTCTTGGCATGGCCGTTCTGTGCGCCTTCTTCCTGGGCATTGCGCTCTTTCGCTTTCGCAAAAGGATGGACTAATGCGACAAGTTCTCCAGCGTGTCCTGGCCCTTGCCCGCAAGGAACTACTGGCCTTGCTGAGGGACGCTGCCAGCCGGGCCGTCCTGATTGGCCCACCACTCATTCAGCTTGTGGTTTTTGGCTATGCCGCCACCTACGACCTCAAGAATGTTCCCTTTGTGGTCTATGACCAGGACCAGGGGCGCTTATCGCGGGACCTTATCGCACGCTTTGCCGGTTCGCCCAGCTTTAGTCTGGTAGGTGTTGTCCATGACCAGTATGCCCTGGAGCAGGCGATTGATGGGGAATCTGCGCTGATGGCAATGGACATTGGCCCAAATTTTACATCTGATCTGGAGAGTGGAAGGAGCGCGCATGTGCAGCTTATTCTGGACGGAAGAAATTCCAATACTGCGGGCTTGGCGTCGGGCTACGCGCAATCAATTGTGACAACTTTTAATGGAGCGCAGATCACTCAAAATGGCTGGGTGCCACCCTCCACCATCGTAGTAGTTCGGGCCTGGTTCAATCCCAATCTCGACTCCCAGTGGTTTACCGTTCCAGGCATCGTGGGTCTTCTTACCCTTGTGGTGAGTATGTTGGCGACGGGCCTGTCGGTGGCGCGGGAGCGCGAGATGGGGACCTTCGATCAACTTCTGGTCACGCCTATGCGCCCCGCAGAGATACTTCTGGGCAAGGCCATTCCAGGGTTTCTCATTGGCGCGCTGGAGGCCACGGTAATCGTCCTGTTTACGGTCTTCTGGTTCCATGTTCCGTTCACAGGCAGCATTGCCGCGCTCTATCTGGGCCTTTTTTTCTTTCTGCTCTCCACCGTTGGTATCGGGCTGATGATCTCATCTTTGGCTGTGACCCAGCAGCAGGGGCTGCTCGGGGTCTTCCTATTTTTGGTGCCAGCCATTGTTCTTTCCGGCTTTGCCACACCGATCGCCAACATGCCGCAGATCGTGCAGTACATCACACTACTGGATCCACTTCGATATTTCCTGGTTGTCCTGCGCGGTAGTTTTCTCGAAGGTGGCGGAGTCTCGCTCTTCTGGCCGCAATATTGGCCGCTCGCAGTCATTGGTGTCGTTAGCATGATCGTGGCGGGCAGACTCTTTCGCCGCCGCCTTTCCTAGAAGGATCTCTTTCGGCTTAGCAACCGGGATCAACACTACTCCTGAATTGGAGTTCATATCGGCTCGGATAGATACCAGGAAACACCGTTGTGGCCAGATTTCTGGCTTTCTTGCCGAGCGGTCGGCTACCCGCGCCTTGCTTTCCAGGGCTTGAGGCCGGACAACGTCCTGACCGGGCCGCGGCAGCGAAACCGCACTCCTTCGGCGTGGACGATACGTTGCATACACTTTCCCTTCAGCAATGGGTGAACGCCGAAGGTGGTGGCATTCCGTTGTAGTGAGTGGCGGCATTGAAACCAGCCTTCCCAGTTTAGTGTTTCGATACTCCTTCCTCGGCGCGGTGCTGAACACCATCCTCAAGACCGGTCGGTGCCAGAAGATTCGGGCAAATGCGCTTTGGCAAAGTTGCGCTGCGTCTGATCAATCACCGCTCCCAATATGTCAAAGTGCGTTTGACCAATAATCGTTCCGGGTGTGTCGTTGTGCGTTTGACCAATTGGAGCGCAAATTGGTCGAAGTGCGTTTGACCAATGATCGTTCCGGATATGTCAGTGTGCGTTTGACCAATTCTCGTCGAGGATACCTGGCGTTTGGATGACGGCAGATCGGGCCGTCTTCGAGGGTCTGCACTGCCATCGCAAGAACCTGGCCTGCCTTTTCGGCTGATGGGCCGGGCGCAATCAGCCCACGGCCCCGCTTCTCCCTCACGAGAAGTAACCACGCAACTCTGCTCAGGCTGCGTCTCCGATTCTGCCAACCTGCCACCTATATAGAAGAGCGCCTCGGAAACCCGCTCAAGATAAGCTCGGCAAGTTGACCGAGTCTTGATTAGGCTTCATGTTCTCTTTCGACACGGATGCCCCGAGCAGCCGCGTCCAGGAGAGAGAGTCATGAAAACCGCATTGGCCTTCTGGCGGGGCACGACCGCACCCGCTGCACTTCGATCAACCTATGAACGCCCAGGAGCCATCAACTGGACACGCATTTCGCTGCTGTTCGCGCTTGGGATTGTTCTCGCCGGCAATCTCGCAGCGCCGTTCGTAGCGACTGCGCAGAACCTCGGCACATCTCCACAGTTCGGCAAGGCAGTACAGGGCCAGCAGGCGACCACGGTCGAGGGCACGGTCCTCAACATCGTGAACTGGGGCTGCAACGTGATTGCCCCGGTGATCGCGATCGCCTGTCTTGGCGTCGCAGGCTGGCATTTCAAGAGTGGCCGCGGCTATCTGGGTTGGGGCGTCACTGGCGTTGCACTGCTTGTGATCTCCGGACTTGGACGCATGGCCGAGGGCTTTATCACGCAAGCTCAGGGCATTCAATAGCGAGGTCAATACACGATGCCTGTGCCGCAATTCCTCTCCGACCTTCTTCAACTGCTGTTCGATCTCGCGGTGCCAGCGGCATTTTGCACGCTGGCTGCCGCGGGGGTGAGCCTGCGGCATGAAGGGGGCACCAACTTCCACATCAATGGCAAGACCGGAAAGTGGGTGTTATGGACTGTGATTCTGCTGACACTTCCCCAGCTTCTTTCATGGGTTGCGGCACAAGGCATTACGGTCCCGTCGGCGAGCGGATCCGTAGGAACGAGTTGGCTTGCCAGCATGGAATCGGTCTTCAAGAACTTCGTGAGTCAGATTGTCGTTGCCAAGTTGGTACCGGTCCTGGCTGGTTACTTCGTACTCAAGGCAACGCTTGATACAGCGGCAGGAGAGAATCCGTTGGCTTCGATCATCGCCGCTCTGTTTCTGATGACGCTTTCGGCAACGATGCAGTTGTTCCAGAGCTGGAATTCCGGCGGCCAGTACGCAACGACCGACATGCTCGGCTCCCTTTGGAACTACATTGTGGGGCAAATCATGCCCGCGGCGGCCGGTTTGGCGTGTGTTGGGGCGGTCATCAACTATGTGCGGCACAGGCCGTGGACACGGCTGGTCTTCTCAGCGATCGGGTTTCTTGGCGTGACCGGTCTGCTCAAACTCTTTCAGGCAATGGCAGCGTGAGGTGGATGCGATGAGTCTCGACGGTGCGGTTGTGAACCTTGCCTCCTGGGCCGGGAACGTCATGATGCCGACGATGGCTGGCGCGTTCTTTGCCGGAGCAGTCTATCGCTACAGCAAGGGCGGGCAGTTCGAACAGCTTCTCTATGGTGGATTCGCGTCGTTGATGTGTTCGGGAATGTTGCGCGCCCTTGAAGGCTTTGTACAGAACGCCGGACCAACGAGCGCAGACGGCTATTGGATGGCGGTGATGAATCTGGTGAACTGGATCGCCAACGTGATCCTGCCGGTCTTTGCGCTCACGCAACTTGCGGCGATGGGGATGCACATGGGCGGGGTGGTCTCTGAAATCTACCCAGGATCCACGTGGATACGCAAGTTCATCGCCGCAATGGGCGCTTTGATGGTCTCGGGGATGGTTCGTTTTGCCGAGTCGATGGTGACGCATGCACATGGAATCTGAGGAGACAACAATGAGCCTTGATCTGACGCCTGTTCACCGCAACCTGCACACCAAGGTGACGTTCCTTGGACTCGAGTTCGAGGACCTGATCCTGGTGCTTGCGCTCGCGGCGCTGATGAACCTGCTCGGTCACTTCGTCACCGGGAACGCGAAAGTTCTGGGTATGCCGTTGAGTCTGTTCATGGAGCTTGTTGTGCCGCTGCTCGCCGTGCCCTTCCTGATCCTTTTCAAGTACGGCAAGCCTCGCGGCTATCTGATGGACCTCATCAAGTCGTTTATCGCGCCGCACGCCTGGTGCGCACTTGAGCGAGATTCGGAATTGACGCAGCCTTACATCACGGAAGTTGAGGAATAGAAGTATGCGGGCTTCGTTCAAAACGCACAACGATGGAACGGTGGTGCTCGATCTGGACACCGAGGCCGCACGGGCTGTGTTTGCGAGCGTCATCTTTGCAGCAAAGTTCCACCAGGAGTTTACTCTGCTTGCCAAGGTTGCGGAGGAAGGACTGCGAGGTGAGAAATGCACCGCAGCAAAACGCAACACAGAGAAGAGGAATGCCGTATGCCAATGACCTATGCGGAACACGATAAGAAGATGAAGGTTCCAGCCGTGTGCGAGTTGCTGCCGCTCCGCGACCTGCCCCAAGGCGACAATGTCATGGTGAGGACGAATGGCGCCTTTGTCGCCGGCTATGAACTGAAGGGCGTGCTCTCCTACTTCGCAACCGACGAAGATCGCAACCAGGCGAAGTCGATGCTGGAAGCGCTGATCCGCGGAGTGCCCGATGTGAGTATGCGGATTCAGTTTCGGTACGAGATCTCCGAGCACCTTGGTTTTTTGTTCGAGGACTATGTGAATCAACAGCGCACCGAACAGTCGGAGGTGATGGCGCTCGACACGCACCGGCTCAAGATGTGGCAGCGCAAGGAGCAGAGCGGCTTCTATTTTGAGAATCGGCTCCATGTGTACTTCATCTGGGACCCGCGCATCCATGCCAAGCTCTATCACTCCGCACAACAGAACCGGCGGCTTGGCGGCTTCACGCTCAGCCAGAAGAAGGCGATCCAGAGATCGCGCAAGGAGCACGACACCTATTTGGCAGAGTTTGAATCGATTTTGCGGGGCATCGAGAGCTCGATGGAGACGGCCAATCTCTCGCCGCGCCGGCTCTCGACGCAGGAACTATTCGAGGAACTCAAGCACTCGCAGCACCCGGCGCGCCGCGATCGACGCCCCTATTTCCCAGGCGAGGATCTGATCCAGTACCGTTCTGCTCGCGAGCAGGCGACCGAGGCAAGCATTCTGAATGAGACCGAGACCTATCTCAACGTCGATGGGTACCTCTATTCGGTGGTGAGCCTCAAGGAACTCCCCGACGCGACGTTTCCAGGCGTGCTGCAGAGGTTCTCGACCTTGGGGTTTCCGGTGGTCATCAGCGCGCAGGTATTCGTTCCCGACCAGGTGAAGGTACTCAAGGGGTACAAGAAGCGCCTGCAGAAGATGATCGCCGCGCAGAAGGACGCGAACGGCAACTTCAAATCGAATCCCGAGGCCGAGGTAGCGCAAGCGCAGCTCATGCAGGTGCAGCGGGACATCATTTCGAGTTCGCTGAAGACCGCGAAGCTGAGTCTATCGGTTGTGGTGCGCACGTCACAGCCTGCGGTGACATTCGGGGATCTCGAACGGGCGGAACGCGATCTTGCCAATCGCACACAGGAAGTATTAAACGCCTTCACTCACATGAACGGCGCCAAGGCTGTCGTTGAGACGATTGCCAAGCGCCGTATCTTTATTGGGACGCTGCCGGGGATGGGCGAGACCGACAAGCGTGAGCAGGACATGCTCACTCCCAATGCCGCCGATCTGGTTCCCGTCGAGATGCCGTGGACAGGCACTCGTAAGAGTCCGCTGATTCTCTTCGAGACGCCCTACCGGCAACTGATTCCTTACTCGATGTTCGACCCCGATCTCTCGGACGCGAATGGCCTTCTGATGGCCAAGAGCGGCGGAGGCAAGACGCTTGCCGCGCAACAGATGCTCTTGATGGCCGCGCGTGCAAACGCGCTGATCTCGATCCTGGAGCGCGGGGACTCCTATCAGCCACTGGTCGAGCTGATGGGCGGCGAGATGATTCAGATGTCGCTTGACAGCGATCGGACCATCAACCCCTGGGACTTGCCGAAAGGCGAATCCAAGCCCTCGAACGACCAGCTTTCGTTTCTGAAGAACCTGACCCGGCACATGCTGGGCGAGAATACTCCTCCCGATCTCGACATCGATTTGTTGGACAGTGTTTTATTGGAAGCGATTGCGGCCACCTACAAGCGATGCAGCGCCAAGAGTTCGAACCCAATTCCATTGTTTGGGGATCTCGCAGCGGAACTGGTGCACTGGCAGGACCGGGACCGGAATCAGAAGATCAATACGATGGCTCAGATGGCCTCGACCAAACTGCGTGCCTGGGTGGACGAGGGGCCATATGCAAAGCTCTTCGACCGGCCGACGACGATTCAGCTCGACAACCCGTGGCTGTACTTCAATGTCGAGAAGCTGAAGGACGATCCGCGGCTTGAACGCGCAATGAGTTTGCTGATCGCTCATACGGCCACCTATCGGGCCTCGGGTTGGACCGGGCAGCCGAGCATCGTGCTTCTCGACGAGTGCTGGGCGCTTTTGGAGTCGCCCATCCTGGCCTCTGTCGTCGTGCAACTCTTCCGCACGGCACGCAAGCGCAATGCGAGTGTCTGGGGAATCAGCCAGACGCCGGAAGACTTTGTCGGGACACCCGACAAGCCCAACGAGCACGGCGCCGGCATCGTCAAGAACGCCACAACCAAGATCATCGGGAAGCAGCCGGGCGATATGAGGGCGCTCAGAGATCACGTCCATCTCAACGAAACGGCATTGAACCAGATCAAGACATTCGCCCACCCGAAGAAAGGGCACAGTGCGGAGTTCCTGATCGCTATCGGCGAGAAGGCGGAATCGACGCACGCGATCCGGGTTGTGCCGAGTCCGGTCGACTACTGGATCACAACTACATATCCGCGTGAGCGGAACTATCGCAGGTGGTGGCTCGCCAGGCATACTGCGATTCCGCTGATCGAGGCATACGAAGCGCTCGCCGAGCGGTATCCGCGCGGCTTGGCGGAACTCGCTCCTCTTGAGGAGGAGATTTCAGGTGAAGTTCAGGAGGTAGTGATGCGATGAAAAGCACAAAACATGAAGCTCAAGACGATTCTTTGCTGAACGGCGCGCCCTATCATGCTGTGCTTGAATCAGCGAATGGCAACGTCGTCCGGCACTATCGCTGGAAGCGGATGATGGCCGGAATGCTGGCGCTGGTTGTTGCGTTGGCACTTCCGTCTCGAGCCCATGCGGGCATCCTCGACATCTTCGATGAAATCTTCGGCACCATTCAGAACGACATGGGCTCGGCGCTCAGCGAAATCAATCAGGTGACCCAAGAGGTACAGCAGTTGTACCAGCAAACAGTGTGGCCCTTGGCGCTGATAAACCAGGCGCGCGGCTTTGTGTCGAGTTCGATCACGAGCTATCGCAGCTACATGACGCAGGTCTTCAGTCTATCCTCTCCCAGTGCGACGCTTGCCAGCCCTCAACAACTGGAGACGATCCTGCACAGCCGGCAGTCGGCGCAGATTCCGGCTCTTCAGGCGAGCTTCGTGGCGAACTACGGGGCGGTCGCTCCGGTGAACACCGCGTCTCCTCAAGATCGCGTGATGATGGACATTGACGATGCTCTGGGGCAGGAAACCCTGAAGACCACACTCATTTCGGATCAGGGCCAGGACGTCATTCTTGCCACTGCCAACCAGATGGAGAATCAGGCGGCGGTCAGCACTCCAGGGTCAACGCCCTTCATCACCGCGCAGGCCCAGGTTGCCAATCTTCGTTGCCAGGCATTCATGCAGAAGATGCTTGCGGCGGAACTGCGTCAGGAAGCCGGCCGCATTGCGCATGACAACGTGCTCACGAAACGGAAAGCGTCGGCCGCGGGCGCGATCAACAACCTTGTCACTGGCACACTTAGCCGGTAAGGAGGAACTTCGATGGCAGACATGACTAACAAAACGAACAAGGTGCGGAAGCCGTTCTTCTGGCGCCATAGGGAGCCAATCGCCGCTGAAACGGTGCGACTGTCGTCGGCAATCGAATCCGATCAATCCAAGGACCATCCATGGTACCGGCCAACAGTATGGAAGACAGCCGCATTGGCGGCCATCGCGCTGATGCTTCTGCCAGGCCGCGCAAACGGACAGTTTGGGATCGATCTCGCTGCAATCCTGGCGGCGTTGTCCAAGGTCGAGTCCTTGATGAACACCTATGTTGCCGCGCCGCTCAAGACGATCAACCAGGCTCAGCAGAGCATTGCGGAGTATGAGCAGCAAATTGTGTATCCGATCGCAGCGATCAACCAGGCCCGGAGCTCCGTTACGCAGTTCGAGAGCCAGTTCGGCCAGATAACCAATATGTTCAAGGTCAACGTATCGAGCGCGACTCTGCCGCAGTCGCAGAATCTCGAATCGCTTCTGCTCTCCCGTAACACAGCGAATATCTCGACGGTTTCGCCACAGTTCCAAAACGTGTACGGGGTGGTCATGCCGCAGAATACCGCATCGCCGCAGCTTCGCAATATGACTGACATGACGGACGCCCAGGCGCAGGATGCGATGAAGCGCGCCATCCAGATCGACGCCCTGGCCGATGCCGAATTGGCGGAAGCGG
>Ga0307377_10008752_pt1 | contig 10219 bp, 10 predicted proteins | sample TR3MG_FD_202535 | JGI IMG/M metagenome (GOLD analysis project Ga0307377, IMG submission 202535) | Soil microbial communities from Risofladan, Vaasa, Finland - TR-3 | ecosystem: Environmental > Terrestrial > Soil > Coastal area > Acid sulfate soil | place: Finland: Risofladan, Vaasa | collected... | reverse complement strand
ATCCCTAAGTCAGAACGGCAGCTGCGCGCCGGGCTTGGCCGCCGCGAGCACCGCGCGAAATTCGGCCTGGATGCGTTCTATCGCCGCCTGGGTGTCGCCCTCGAAGCGCAGCACGATCACCGGCGTGGTGTTGGAGGCGCGCGCGAGGCCGAAGCCGTCGGCGTATTCCACGCGCAGGCCGTCGAGTTTGACGATTTCGCGCGCGCCGGGAAAGCGCGCGCTTTGCTGCAGTCCCGCTATCAGCCGGTGCGGTTCGCCCTCGGCCAGCTTCCAGTTGAGCTCGGGCGTGTTGACCGAGTCGGGCAGCGCGTCGAGCACCGCGTCCAGATCAGAGGAGCGGCTGAGGATTTCCAGCAGCCGCGCGCCCACGTACTGCGCATCGTCGAAGCCGTACCAGCGCTCGCCGAAGAATATATGCCCGCTCATTTCGCCCGCCAGCGGCGAATGGCGCTCCTTCATCTTCGCCTTGACCAGCGAGTGCCCGGTCTTCCACATCAGCGGCTTGCCGCCGCGCTCGCTGATCCAGGAGGCGAGCCGGCGCGTGCATTTGACGTCGTAGATGATCTCGGCGCCCGGGTTGCGCGGGAGCACGTCGTCGGCGAACAGCATCAACTGCCGGTCGGGATAGATGATGTGCCCGCGTTTGGTCACCACACCGAGCCGGTCGCCGTCGCCGTCGAACGCAAGTCCGAGTTCCGCGCCGGAATTTTGCACTGCCGCGATGAGGTCCCGCAGGTTCTCCGGCTTGGACGGATCGGGATGATGGTTGGGGAAGCTGCCGTCCACATCGCAGTAGAGCGGCGTCACGGTGCAGCCGAGGCGGCGGAACAGCTCGGGCGCGCTCGCGCCGGCCACGCCGTTGCCGCAGTCGATGACGATGTTCATTGGCCGCGCGAGTTTGGCGTCGCCGGCAATGCGCGCGAGATAGGCTTCGCGCACATCAGCCGTCGAAGTCTTGCCGGCACCCGCGCTCAGGTCGTCGCCCTCAATGCGGGCGCGCAGGCGCTGGATGTCATCCCCCGCAAGCGTCACCCCGCCGAGCACCATTTTGAGTCCGTTGTAGTCGGGCGGATTGTGGCTGCCCGTGACCATGACCACGCTGCCGCAGCCGAGGTGATGCGCGGCGAAATAGCCCATCGGCGTCGCCGCCATGCCGATGTCGATGACGTCGACGCCCGCGGCGGCGAGCCCCTCGGCGAGCGCCGCCGAAAGCGCGGGGCCGGACAGCCTGCCGTCGCGGCCGATCGCGACCGCGTGCTGGCCGCGCGCGCGCGCTTCGGACCCTAGCGCCCTGCCGATGGCGGTGACGATTTCGGGCGTGAGCGTGCGTCCGACGATGCCGCGGATGTCGTAGGCCTTGAAGATCTCTGCGGGAACGGTATTCACGCTGGCTGCAGCCTCAATGGGTGGAGGAGCCGCATTTTAGCGCAGAGCACGCGCATGCTCTGCGAAGAACGCGAGCAGGCGCTGCGGCAGCCAGTGGAGATTCCCCGGAAACGTCCCACTGGGAAAACCGACGTGGCCGCCTTCCTCCGGCTGCTCGAGCAGCACCGCGGACGATGCCTCCGACTGCCGCGGTAGATAGCAAGCCGGCAGGAAGGGATCGTTTTTCGCGTTCAGCACCAGCGTCGGCACGCGCACGCCGGGGAGCAGCGGTTTGCTGCTCGAGCGCGTCCAGTAGTCGTCGGTATCGCGAAAGCCGTGCAGCGGCGCGGTGACAGCGTCGTCGAACTGGCGCAGGTTGCGCGCACGCACAACGCGTTCTCGGTCGAACAATCCGGGAAAGCGTTCGAGCTTTTCCAGGCTTTTCCTGCGCAGCGTCGCGAGGAACATGCGCGTGTACGCGAGGTTCAGTCCCCGGCCCAGCGCCTCGCCGGCCGCCATCAAGTCGAGCGGCGCCGACACTGCCGCCGCAGCCAGCAGGTAAGCGCGCGCCGCGGCCCCGCTCTCGCCCAGCCATTTGAGCAGCGCGTTGCCGCCCAGGGACACGCCGGCTGCGTACAGCGGCTCTCCGCTTTGCGCCAGGCGCGCAAGGATCCAGCCGACCTCGGCCGCGTCGCCGGAATGGTAGGCGCGCGGCAGGCGGTTGATTTCGCCGCTGCAGCCGCGAAAATGCACCACCACGCCGCTCCAGCGCGCGCGCTCGAGGGCGCGCATCAGCGCCACCGCATAGTGGCTGGACGAGTCGCCTTCGAGCCCGTGGAACAGGGCCACGCGCGGCGCGCCGGCGGGACCGCTGTCGAGAAAATCCAGGTCGAGGAAATCGCCGTCCGGCGTGTCCCAGCGCTCGCGCCGATAGCGCGGCAGGCGGCCGCGCAGGAACAGGGCCGGATAGATGGTCTGCGCGTGGCCGCCGCGCAGCCAGCGCGGCGGCCGGTAAGGCTCCGGCGCGAGACTCAATGCAGTACTTTGGGCGCTTCCACCGGAATTTCGCGGCGGACCACGGGTGCCGGCGCGTGCGAAGCGTGGTGCAGCACCATGCGCCAACCGTTGGCCGAGCGCAGATAGACGTTGGTCGTGACCACCATGCTGCGCGCGCCCGAGCCTTGTCCGCCCAGCACCAATATGTTTTCGTGCAGACTGTGCAGCGACAGCATCATGCCGGAGACGATGACTTGATCGGATAGGTGCACCTGCAGACGCTGGCCGGACTTGAAAATCTGCGCCCAGTTTTCGCGCACCAGCTCATAGCCGGCAACGCGTGCACGGCCCGGATGGATGCAGCTCACCTCTTCGTCATCCGACCAGACCGCCATCATGGCATCCAGATCGGCGCGCTGCAGCGCGTCATAGAACGCGGCTTCAGCGTCCTGCGGCGAGGAAAAAATGGTCTTCTTCAACTGAGGACTCCCGGACGCAGCAGATACTAGCTGAAATGCCATGCCCCTGCCAGCGACGCGCGACCGCAAGCACCGTCCGAGCACGCTGATGGTGCCGCCTTCCTTCTGCGCATAATTCGGCTATGTGGGCATAGGAACACTGCCAGCACGGCTGCTCCGGATAATGGTTATGATGGCAGCCCGCAAGTTCCCGCGAGTGTGCGATTAAAACAGAACTAGGCCGCAGCGCCGCGCAAAATCCAATCGGTAATCGCCTGCAGCATCTCCGGCGCATCGCCGATCGCGGACATGACCTGGAACTCCAGCTGCGGATGCCGATCGCTGATCTCTCGCACCAAGCGCGGCAAATCCTGTTTCATGTGGCCCCCCTGCGCCAGGAACAGCGGCACCAGAACAATGCGCTTCGCGCCCTGCGCTGCCGACTGCGCCACTGCCGCCTCGAGCGATGGCGTCATCAACTCCAGGAAGGCGAGCCCGACCTGCGCATCCGGCCGCGCCGCCTGCAGCTGCCGTTTGATGGCCTGGAACGGCAGGGCCCATTCCGGGTCGCGCGCACCGTGTGCGAACAAGATGATGGCCTGGCTGCTCGTTGTCATTCGTTCCCCTATGCGGTCAAATTGCCTGCTGTTCGATCCCTGTCCCACCCGCGCAAAGGCGAAGAGTACCGCAATGCCCGCGCTGGGGTCATGCGCCGCGTGCGCGTGCGCCCGGCCGGCGCGCCAACGCGGGAGCGGGGACACTGCAAGAGCGGCCAGGAAAATTGCGGTCAAACGCCCAGTGTAGTTTGAGGGGGAGACGCCCCCGCGCGTCGAAATAAGCACTAAGATTGAGTCTGACGAGCCAATTCATCAATGGACAGCCATGAACAACATCGGGCATTTACGCCGCTTCATCCAGGATATGACGCGCGCAGTCGGGAAATACGGCGAGGACGAGGCCGCCATGCTACGCGAGGGAACGAAGCTGCTCGCTAAGCTGATCGCGCGTGACGACTGGCTGCCGCCGGAATTCGCGCAGGCGCACGCCGACACCTATCGCCAATACCTGCTCCACTGCGACCCCCTGGAGCGCTTTTCCGTCCTGAGTTTCGTCTGGGGGCCCGGGCATACGACCCCGGTACACGACCATACGGTCTGGGGTCTGGTCGGGGTGCTGCGCGGCGCCGAAAAATGCGAGGAATTCGAGCGCCCCGGCGACGGGCAGCCGATGCGCAAGACCGGCGAGCACATCGTCGAGCCCGGCGGAATCGATGCGGTGTCCCCGACCGTGGGCGACATCCACACGGTATCGAACGCGCTCGCCGACCGCCCTTCGATCAGTATCCATGTGTACGGCGCCAACATCGGCGCGGTGCAGCGCCACGTCTATGTGCGCGAGACCGGCGCGATCAAGCCTTTTGTTTCCGGCTATTCCAATACCCTGGTCCCCAATCTCTGGGCCGGGTCCGCCGATCCGCGATAGCGCGGCTTCAAGCTATCCGGGCGCCCCTCTGCTGTGATTTAATCGAATCCTGGCTGTTACGAACGTCAGACAATTGAAAGGAGACCTTATGGCGCACACCTACGAGGAATTGAAGCACAAGCCCCTGGCCGAACTGCGTGAGATTGCCGCCGGCATCACCCACGACGCGGTGCAGGGCTACACCCAGCTGAACAAGGACCACCTGCTCGTTGCTCTGTGCACGGCGCTCGGCGTCGACATGAAGGCCCACAAAGAAGTGAAGGGCATCGACAAGGCCGCGGTCAAGGCCAGGATCAAGGAATGGAAAACCAAGCGCGACGCCGCGCTTGCCGCGCACGACCGCAAGGCGCTCAAGCTGGCGCTGGACCAGATTCACCAGCTCAAGCGCGCCATGCGCAAGGCGATGGTCTAGGCGCGAACGCGGTGCCGCGCCTAGCGCTTCCGCAGCCACTGCCGGTGCGGCCAGCTTTGTTTCCTGGAGGCGCGCAAAACCCTTGAAGAACATCCGCCGCCTGCGCGAATTGGTTATCGGCATGACGGGCTTGGTGCAGCGCCACCGCCGCGACGAAATGCTGCTACTGCGCGACGGCGGCGAGCTGCTCGCCCAGCTGATCGCGCACGACGACTGGCTGCCGGACACCTTCGCCGCGCCGCATCGCGCGCATCACCAGGAATATCTGCTGCATTGCGACCCGCTGGGGCGCTTCTCGATACTGAGCCTCGTGCTCGCCCCGGGGCAGAAAACACCCGTGCACGACCACACCGTCTGGTGCCTGATCGGGATCCTGCGCGGCACCGAACGCATCGACGAATACCGCCACGAAGGCGAGGGAGCGCCGATGCAAAAAACCGGCGAACACCTGTGCCGCGCGGGTGACATCGACGTCGTCTCGCCCACGGTCGGCGACATCCATGTCATGGCAAACCCGCTGCGCGACCAGCCGGCGGTCAGCATCCACATCTTCGGCGCCGATATCGGCGGGCTCATGCGGCGCACGTTCTCGCTCGCGACCGGCGAGCCGCATGCGCTCGTTTCGGGCTACGCCAACAGCATGTTGCCCAATCTCTGGGACCGTTCGCTCGAAGCGCATGCCTGAGGCCGCACGCGCAGCATTGCCGCGTTAAAGCACTTTGCCCGGATTCATGATGCCCTGCGGATCCAGCGCCGCCTTGATTCTGCGCATCAACTCCATCTCCAGCGGCGACTTGTAGCGCAGGATCGCGTCGCGCTTATACTGGCCCAAACCGTGCTCCGCCGAGATCGAACCGGCAAAGCGCGCGGCGCTGTCGTGCACCACGCGGCTGACCTCGCCCGCGCGCGCCATGAACGCGTCCTCGTCGCCGCCAGCCGGGGGCGCAATGTTGTAATGCAGGTTGCCGTCGCCGAGGTGGCCGAAAGTCACCATGCGCACGCCGGCAAAGGCGCGCTGCAGTTCCGCGTCGGTGACGCTGATGAACTCGGCGATGCGCGAGATCGGCACCGAGACGTCGTGCTTGATCTGCTTGCCCTCGCGCACCTGCGCTTCGGGAATGTTCTCGCGCAGCGCCCACAGCGCTGCCGCCTGCGCCGCGCTCGCCGCCACCACGGCGTCCAGCGCCAGGCCGCCCTCGCTCGCCGCGCCCAGCGCTTCATGCAACGCCGTGTCCAGGCTCGCTGCGTTGGCGGTATCCGACAATTCCAGCAGCACGTATTGCGGATACGCTTTTGCGAACGGCAGCCGCGTTCCCGGAAAGTGCTTCGCCACGAGCGACAGGCACAGCGCCGACATCAGCTCGAAACCCGTGAGACGATCGCCGCAGGCGCCCTGCATGTGCGACAGCAACTGCAGCGCGCTGGCCGGGCTCGCGAGCGCGACCAGCGCGGTGGCCCGGGCGCGCGGTTGCGGATAGAGCTTCAATACCGCTGCAGTGATGACACCCAGCGTGCCTTCGGCGCCGACGAACAGCTGCTTCAGGTCATAGCCGGTATTGTCCTTGCGCAGTCCGCGCAATCCGTCCCAAATCTGGCCGTCCGGCAGCACCACTTCCAGACCGAGCAGCAAATCGCGCGCATTGCCGTAGCGCAGCACCGCGGTGCCGCCGGCGTTGGTGGAGAGGTTGCCGCCGATCTCGCAACTGCCTTCAGCGGCGAGCGACAAGGGAAACAGGCGGTCGGCTGCGGCCGCGGCCTGCTGCAGATTGGCGAGCACGCAGCCCGCCTCGACGGTGATGGTGTTGTTGACAGGATCCACCGCGCGGACGCGGTTCATGCGCGACAGATTGAGCACGATCTGCGCGCCGCCCGGCACGAAGCGGCTGGCATTCTCCTCTGTCAGGGGCGTTGCGCCGCCGCACAGGCTGGTGTTGCCGCCCTGCGGCACGACCGCCGTGCGCGTTTCGGCGCACAAGCGCATTACCGCCGCGACTTCCTGCGTCGACGCGGGCTTCACCACCGCCAGCGCACTGCCGAAATAGCGCTTGCGCCAGTCGGTTGCGTATGGCCCCAGCTCCTGCGGATCGGTGATAAGCCCGGCTTCGCCGACCAGGGCGCGCAGTCCTGCGATCAATTGTGTCATGGGTTTGCGTTCGAATAGCGGTGAGCCGATTCTACTGCAAGTGAAACGCGTTACCGAGCCGATGGGCCCCTTTCAGGCTGTCCGGGCCCGACATCCTTGCGCCGGAACACAGTCGGATGAATAAGCTCCTCAATCATAATTGCCTGTTTCTGCCGGCCATGTTAGGGTATACCCGCGTTTCGGGTATACCCGCATAGTCACGGTGTGCATCCCAGTTGCTGCAACTCCAGACGGGCTTAAGTCTGCAGTGTATTTAGCAGGCGGGCCATTCTTAAAATCCCTTGAGAGGAAAATCTGCAATGGACAAGCAAGCGAAGTCACCAATCTCACGCCGTAAATTCCTGACAGGCGCGACGGCCGCCGCCTCCGCAGTGGCACTCGCTGCCTGCGGAAAGAAAGAGGAGCCGGCGCCCGCACCAACAGCCGCGCCCACGCCGCCTCCTGCCGTTGCAGTGAAACCTTCGACCATCGTCCTGAAAATGCAGGGCGCATGGGGTGCCAAGGACATATTCAACGAAATGGCCGAGGAATACGTCAAGCGCGTCAACGACATGTCCGGCGGACGCCTGAAGATCGATTACCTCGTCGCCGGCTCGGTGGTAAAACCGTTCGAAGTGCTGGACGCAACCTCCAAGGGCGTGATCGATGGCGCTCACACGGTTGCGGTGTACTGGTACGGCAAGAGCAAGGTCGCTTCGATGTTCGGCTCCGGCCCGATCACAGGCTGCGACGCCTCGCAGAACCTGGCCTGGATCGCCAAGGAGGGACAGCAGTACTACGACGAACTGATGACGAAGCTCGGCATGAACGTGGTCGGCTTCTTCGCCATGCCGATGCCGACCCAGCCGCTGGGCTGGTTCAAGAAGCCGGTCAAGTCCGCTGCCGACCTCAAAGGCCTCAAGTACCGCACCGTGGGCCTGGCCGCCGACCTGATGCAGGAACTGGGCACCAAGGTGACCCAATTGCCGGGCGGCGAAATCGTGCCGGCAATGGAGCGCGGCGTGATCGAGGCATTCGAGTTCAACAACCCGACTTCCGACAGCCGCTTCGGCGCGCAGGACGTGGCCAAGAACTACATGATGGGCAGCTATCACCAGGCGATGGAATTTTTCGAGATCGACTGGAACCGCAAGAAATACGAGTCCCTGCCCCCGGAGCTGCAGGCGGTGCTCAAATACTCGGCTGAGGCGGCGTCCACGTCCAACTTTGCGACGGCGATGGATAATTACTCGAACGACCTGATCAAGCTGCGCGACAAGGACAAGGTCAACATCATCCGCACACCGCAAAGCATATTCGACGCGCAGATCAAGGCTTGGGACGTGGTCGTCAAACGCCTGGTCGACGAGGACCCGTTCTTCGCCAAAGTTTGGGAGTCGCAGAAGGCCTGGGGCAAGCGCGTCGGCTACTACTCCTTCTTCAACACCGCCGACTTCAAGGCGGCTTACGAGCACCTCCACGGCAAGCTCGGATTCTAGAACTGTTTAGCCTCGACAGGGTCGCAATCTGACCACCCGGAGGCGGCACAGCAATGTGCCGCCTCTTTTAACGTACAACCGCTATAGACATAGCTCCGACTCTTCGGGGAATACCATGCTCCAAAATTTCCTGCTCGGCATCGATCGCTTCAGCATGGCGGTAGGACATGCTTTTTCGTGGTGCATCATCATCCTGACCCTGGGTACCTCGTACGAGGTGTTCGTGCGCTACGTTCTGGATAACCCCACCGCCTGGGCCTTCGATATGAGCTACATCCTTTACGGCGGACTGTTCCTGATGTCGGGCGCGTACGCGCTGTCGCGCAACGCGCACGTGCGCGGCGACGTGCTCTACCGGCTGTGGCCGGTGCGCGTGCAGGGCACGGTCGAGCTGGTGCTGTATTTCATTTTCTTCTTTCCCGGGGTGACCTCGCTGATCATCGCCGGCTACGGCTATGCGCACGATTCCTTCGGCTACCGCGAGGTGAGCGTGAACAGCCCGGTGGGCGTGCCGATTTGGCAACTCAAAGCGCTGATACCGCTGGCAGGCATCATGCTGTTCATCCAGGGCGTGGCCCAGGTGATCCGCTGCATCCTGGCGATCCGGGACGGCCAGTGGCCGAGAAAGCTGCATGACGTCGAAGAGCTGGAGACGGCAATTGCCGCCGAACATCAGTATCAGCAGCAAGCCGCGCAGAAGGGAGATGGCGCATGAGCGATCCCGCGCTCGCCCTGGTAATGCTGGGCTCGTTCATATTCATCATCCTGCTCGGCTTCCCCATCGCGTTCACGCTGATGGCGATGGGCGTAGGTTTCGGCTATTACGCCTACTACGTCCCGGGGCAGGAATTCTTCGACAGCCGCGTGTTCTATCTGCTGTCGCAGAACACTTTCAGCATCATGAACAACGACGTGCTTACCGCAGTGCCGCTGTTCCTGTTCATGGGCTACATGATAGAACGCGCCAACATCCTCGACCGCCTGTTCCACAGCCTGCAGGTCGCGTTCAAGAACGTGCCGGGGGCGATGGCGGTGGCGGCGCTCGCCACCTGCGCCATGTTCGCGACCGCGACCGGCATCGTCGGCGCGGTCGTGACGCTGATGGGCCTGCTCGCGTTTCCGGCCATGCTCAAGGCGGGCTACGACCAGAAGCTCTCGGCCGGGGTGATCTGCGCCGGCGGCACGCTCGGGATCCTGATTCCGCCCTCGATCATGCTGATCGTCTACAGTGCGACCTCGGCGGTTTCGGTGGTGAAGCTGTACGCCGCGGCGATGATCCCGGGCTTTCTGCTGGCCGGCCTGTACATGGCCTACGTGATTTCCCTCTGCGCCTGGAAACCGAAACTGGCGCCCAAACTGCCCAAGGAGCAGACCGATATCCCCTTCGGCAAGGTGATGTACCTGCTGCTGACCGCGTTCTTCCCGCTCGCGGTGCTGATTCTGTCGGTGCTGGGCACCATCCTGTTCGGGCTGGCGACGCCGAGCGAGGCGGCGGCCGTGGGCGCCCTGGGCGCGATGGTGATCGCCATCGGCTACCGCGCGATGACCTGGCAGCGCTTGAAGGAGGCGGTGTTCCTGACCGCACGCACCTCGGCCATGGTGTGCTGGCTGTTCGTCGGTTCCTGGACATTCTCCTCCGTGTTTTCGTATCTGGGCGGCGAGGGGCTGATCAAGTTATTCGTGACCAGCATGAATCTCTCTTCTACGCAGTTCCTGATCCTGGCCCAGGTGATTATTTTCCTGCTCGGCTGGCCACTGGAGTGGAGTGAGATTATCATCATTTTCGTGCCGATCTTCCTGCCACTGCTGCATCATTACCATGTCGACCCGATGTTCTTCGGCATCCTGGTTGCGCTCAATCTGCAGACCTCCTTCCTCACGCCGC
>Ga0307377_10008751_pt1 | contig 10220 bp, 23 predicted proteins | sample TR3MG_FD_202535 | JGI IMG/M metagenome (GOLD analysis project Ga0307377, IMG submission 202535) | Soil microbial communities from Risofladan, Vaasa, Finland - TR-3 | ecosystem: Environmental > Terrestrial > Soil > Coastal area > Acid sulfate soil | place: Finland: Risofladan, Vaasa | collected... | reverse complement strand
TAGTTTATGCGTAAACGCTTTAGCTTTGATCGCCTCACTGGGGAACGCTTTCTCGAATTTAAGAGAGGGAACGACCTTGACTGGGAACGCTCATCGTACTGTGTAATTCCATGGACTAGTTCTAAATACGGTTCGTCTAATAGCATCAAAGGCGGCGTGTATAGAACAACCAATCGGCCAGTAGGCAATTGGGCAGTCTTGAAAAATTATGAATTGGTTACGGTCTTTTCATCAAAAATCGATGCAGAGGCATACATTCGTCTCATGATTAGCCAGGAAGGCTACTAAAAATAGTCCGCCCATGGATGGGCCGACACAAGTTTTTTGCAACGTGAACGAACATAAAACAGGCCGAGTGCATTTATGCGCTCTAACATAGAGGTATCTCAATGAACGTAGAACTGAAAATTGAGAAAGAGGGCCATGACTGGCTTGTGCGAGGGTATGTCGGAAAAACATGCGTCGCAGAATACGGTTTTGACTCTAAAGAACAGGCTAACGAAGCGATAGATTTTATGCTTGAAGAACAAGCGTGGATATAAATTTTCCCCTATAGGTTTACAGGAGAGGGTTCGCCTAGATCCCCCAAAAACCCTCCAACTTTTTGCAACAACGAACGCGACAAAATAACAACGAGTGCAGGCGTGCGCTCTACATAGGGAGAACACTTATGCGTGAGAAATACCAAGTGGTAGGAAACACCAATGGCAGGGATGTGTTCTGTAAAAAATGCGGAGAACCGTTTGAAAATCTCTACATTTTAGAAGACTTCACCGACGAAGAATGGACTCGGTTTGTAGTCTTTGGGACTCAACTCGACGACGAAGGCGGGGATGAATTGACTCGAATAGCGGGGCTGAACGGATGCCCTAGTTGTGAGGACTAAGAACGACCTAGAAGCGCGAAAAGAAAAACTTCTTCTCGAACGAGAACGACTTCTTGCAGACATCAGCTTGATTGAATCCGAACTCGATTCGGTCCAAGACGAAATCAACCAATTTGATGGCGCGTTTCTAGGATTACTTGACGCAATAGCAGAAAAACTAAGGGAGACAACATGAACAAAAAGCAAATTGAAGCCGCAAAACGGTTTGAACTAAAAACAGGAAAAACAATCGTTATGGTTCGTTTTAATGAGCCATGGGGAGAAATAATCGTAACCACAGAAGATGGGTGCGACCACATTTTGGAGGACTGATGCGAGAAGAGACAATAGTTTACAAAATCTACAAGTTTTCAGAACTCAGCGATGAGGCAAAGCAAAACGCCTTAGAGAAATACTGGGACTGGAATGTAAGCGACGAGTTTTGGTATGAGTATTTTTTTGACGAAGCCAAGGGGTTGGGTTTTGAGATCACAAGCTTTGATCTTAACCACCATACGATTGAGATCAAGCTGAATAATTCACCAGCCTGGATATGCAAGAAAATTATCAAAGATCACGGCGAGACATGCGACACCTACAAATTAGCAAAAACATATCTTGAAAAGCATGATGACGACCCGGAATGGGATGATTTTCAACGAGAGTTAGGACACACATATTCGGGGCTGTTGCTAAAACACTACGAATACCTAACAAGCGAAGAAGCAATTATTGAGTCAATTGAAGCAAACGAAGTTGAGTTCCATGAAGATGGGCGAATTTATTAACCAAATGGAGGGGTAAATGAACGGATTTGATGATGAGGACTGGGCCGAGTTACAGAGGCAAAAAATGCTCTGCAAACTGTGCGGCAAAAAAGATGGTGAAGAACGGTTTGACGCTTACGGCATTTATACAACCAAATGTTGTGAAGAATGTTACGAATCCGACCGCTATAAGTGGAGAAAAGATGACTATTACGACCCGGAATATGCGGGAGAACAGTTAGATGAGGAGGAATAAGAATGAGTAAAGAGTGCAAAAAATGTGGAAAGAAAATTCATTATACCCCCGTATGTCCATACTGCGGGACGGTTCAATAAGAAGGAGGACGAATGAAGCTAAAAATAAACAGTAATGAGTACTCGGCCTCAAATTGTCGAGTGAAAGTATCAGAGGACTTAAAAGAAATTGAAGCGTGGAGTTACGGACATTGGAAATTCGTAGCGACAGACAAAGTAGGCAACGTGTTTTTCAACGACACGAACTACTCCCCAAGTACGAGAGGACATCAAAACAACGCACGATGGGTTATGCGAAACCTTGGGATTGAGACAAGCGTTAGGCTACATAACACCCGACAAGATTTTGATTACGGTATAACGGATGCTTTGAACTCTGAGATTTCATCGCTCGAAAGTCAAAACGCAGGGTTACTGGAGTTGACCCAAACGCCGCGAACCCATCGAAGAAAAAACGATGAGCGGCGCGAAAAGATACAAACCAACGAGTACCGAATCAAAGACTTGATCCGAATACGAGATGAGTACTTGGATAAAAAACTCATCCCCATCGAACGAGATCCACTCGAACCCATCGAGAGTTTTTGGGCGGAGACTATTGGGTATTTTGAACATCCAACAGAGAAGAAAAAATTCACAAGCTACAACTATGAGAAAGATGTTGACGAAATATTGTGGGAGTCCAAGACAATAAGATTTGAGGCGGATCACAGCGACCCCGAAAAACACGCCAAAGTAGAGGCGTACAAAACGCATTTCAGAAAGCAAAACGGTAAACTTCAAACCGATCAATTCTTGAAATTCATCAACAAAGTAGATTTACACTACGATGTACCCAATATTGAGCCCATCAAGCCATGGTTAAACGTCAAGGGAGGGGAGAGCGTTGAGTTCATTTTACTCTATGAACACTCAAGAGATATCCCCGGAATGTTGCCAAATATCGACTCAAAAGAGGGTATTTTGCTCCAAAAATGGGTCAAAAAGAGGTCTAAACACCCCAAAAATGTCCTATTAATGGACAAATTACATACCTATTTGGTGAATAAAATGAACCGAAAGAGCTATGTACCTGGTGTCCCGAACTACTTTCCGATGAATGAAAAATTCGAGAGTTTAGAGGGTACACCGAAACTGAGATTGATTAAAACAGACCATGCGTTGCGGGCTGAGGGTCGGCGACAGTCACATTGTATCGGGTCACGAGATTATATCCGCCGATGTCGAGAGGGTTGCCACGCTCTGAATTACAAAGATTACACGTTCTTTTTAGATGCTGAATTGAACGTGATTCAAACCAACGGGAGTCACAATAGAGAGACACCCGAGGACATTGTTGAAGAATTAGAGTCGTTAATTAAAGCGGCTTAACAGGAGGAAAAAATGAAACCAAAAACAAAAGAAATAGTTTGGGCCAAACTCCCACTATCGGTCAAAGAATACGCCGAAAACGCGCGTAACACCTACGAATTGCGCTGTACTTTGAAAAGAGCAGTAGAGCATTGTGTCGGAGACGTGGTGGACAAAATCACAGACTTCAAAATGGAAGGGCAAACAATTACCTGCAACGCGATTTGCTTTGACACAAAAATCATTCATCAAGTTGAGCTTAATTTTGAAATTAACATCGTAGGTATCCATGATGGTGACATGGAATACACGCTAAGACCGCAAGTTAACTCAAGAGTTGTTAAGAAAAAGAAAATCAAATTTTAATAAGGAGGAAGAATGAAATTAATCATGCAGCGATTAGCGGCACCAAACGACCGCAACGGTAACCCGAAAAGAGTGTGGGTATTCTACAACTTGGAGGGGCACGTAGTTGAAACAGTGGACGAAGGCTACAAAGGTAACCATTGCCAACGTCAAAAAATAAAAGAAGGTATCGAGGTTATTGATCTCGGGACCATAAGCACAAGCCACAAAGAATATAAAATCTTTGTTAATTGGGAGGTAGAGGAATGAACAAAATACAGGGAAAACAAGCCCAAAAAGATGAAATTAACCGGCTTTTAGATGCGATTAAAAGCTTAGCGTACTACGCAGTTGACCATGGAAGAACCGGGCAAAGCCAGTACGACATGGTTCGCGATGCGATTAACTTTGTGGAACTTGAAGAACAAGGGCCAGCGAATTAAAAAATTTAGGAGGTGCAAAATGCGAGTAACTGAAAAACAACTAAAAGCAATCGTCGATAACATTAACGAATTAACGGACTCACCAAAAGAGCCCTATACCAAGACAAAAAACGGATATAAACCAAACCCCGGTAACTTTCACCTAAGTGGTGCTTATGGTGGATGGGCGCTACACCGGATGGATAAAAACGGCGGTAGCGGCGTGGATGATATTTTCAGCGGGCACTACCCAAAACGAGAACTGGCCGAGAAAATGTGGGCATTTATTAAAGGTCTGGAGTTCAAAAAGAAAGGGACTAAAAAATGAGTAAAGTAAAATGCAATCAATGCGAAGCACTGGCGATTAATGGAACCCCATCGCATGAAATAGGGTGTCCTTTATCCGACCGAAAGTGGGTTATCGAGGACGGTTTTTGTACTCCCTCGGATACGCCAACTCCACCAGAGTGCAGTGAGTGCGGATGCGAATGTGAGGGACCGGATGGGCGAGGAGATTATACCTGTAGTTGTATGGACCCAGTAGAAGATGAAGATTTTGAGTAAAATAATACTTGACTAAATAGATATATTATATAACGAAAAAACAACTGTAAAGGCGGTATTCTAATGAAAATCAAAACCGATAGAGCATGGGTCTTAAAAACAAAACGTGATGGAGATTGTCTCGATATTCGAGAACACCACGATGGATGCCCAGACGATTGGCATAACGACATCATGGTGCCAGTCGAAGCAATCCCAGATCTGATTAAAGAACTGAAATCTTTTTACGAGAAGAAACGGAGTAAAAAATGAAAAACAAAAAAATGTACACCAAAATGGAGACGAAGCAATGACAGACAAAGAATGGCAACGAAGATGGGTACATGACCCCGGACTCACACTATCCATTGATTGGGGCAACAACCAAACGCTAGAAGTTGGACCACCCAACGGAGATGGAGTTTGTATCTCCTACCTTATCCTGGGCTACGGCAAGGACTCAAAAAGAACAGAAATATATTTTGAGCCCGACGACATTCTTCGTGTCTCCAATGCTTTGAAGAAAATTTATACGCAGATGAAGGAGTAAGAAAATGAAAACCCTAGTGAAACTAAAATTCAAAATTGGAGAAGTCGCGTTGCGAAGAACACTCGACCCAAATCGAAAGAAAGAGTTTTTAATTAAGTACGCTGAACTTGTTGTGAACTGGAAATTTCCAAAAGGTTTGGTTTTTTACCGGGAGGGAGATGGGCCGGGTTATCCAAGGGTAGAAGAGGCGTGCCTACAGAAAAAAGTGAGGAGTAAAAAATGAAAATATCAATCTACTACCCAGTAGTAAAAACATTCGTGCTTACCGAAGATCAAGAGAGTCGGGTGACCACTGAAAAAGTCACACCACTAGCCTACGGACCTAAAGTAAGAACGCAGGTTCTAAGAGAGTTGTTGGAGGGTGTTCCACACAAGTCCCCGCATGGGGTGGATGATTTTGTTGTGGAGTACGTGGTGCAAGAGCCAGGTAAAAACAAAAATGAGCATTGGAGTGTAGGGAGCTAAAAATGAAAAAAAGAAAACCAGCATTAAAACTAACTCGAAAAAATCAAGAGAAATACGTGCGTATTGCTTACGACTACTACGGCAGTGCAATTCGAGACAACGATTGGGAGTGGAAAATTGAAGTAGGTCGAATGATTGATCTCGATGGGTACGACCCATATGGAGAGGAGTAAGAAATGAAAACCAAAAAGAAGAAAAAACCAGTGGGAAATGCTGTGATTTTGAAAAAAATTATAGCGAAACTCGAACCTCTCGACCAAGTTATAGAAAACCTAACGAGGGACTCTGTTGATATTAAGATAGATGGGGGCTACCCCGTGAATACCAAGATGTGTGCTGTGCTTCGAGAAATCCGAGATACTTTGTGGTGTTCCAAAGCAATTCTAAAAGATTTAGATGCGGGGAGTAAGAAATGAAAACCAAAAAGAAGAAAAAGCCCTTAAAAAAGGCTGAAAAACTGGACCCAATGGAGAGAGCACTCGCCGTAACATACGCGATTGTTTGGGACCAATATTGCGATCGGAAGGACAAACCGCCGAAAAATAATTTCAACTTCATTGCCAAGATTGCGCGGGAGTTGGGGAGAGAAAAAAAATGAATTACAACACGGCCATCACTTTTAAGAGTCGAAAATTTGTGAGCGCCACGCTCATATCCAATAAAGGAAACGTGAAAGTTTGGATCAAGGAAAAGAATGGGCACATACACGTAACCCTAAACTCAAAAGTAGAATTTAATAGGTCCAAAAAGTCAGCACAGACAAGTATTAAAGGGGCGTTGAACCAAACCGAAGTATTAATTGTGTTGAATTGGATTTATGTGGGGTTGACCGGAAACACAATGGAAGAACGAGCCAATTTTCTAAAGGGATTGGCAGGTACAAACTACGCCGAAATATTCGGATCACGTTGGGAGTAGCAAATGATAATCACCCCTAGCAACTTGCTGCAAAAGATATTACGGAGAAGTTACGGGAACGCACAACCCAAGAAAGGAATAGCTTTAACTATTACAAAGTACGCCGTCACCCTCACGATATTTGCACCGACTTGGTGCATCATAACTGGATGGGTTTCCAAAAAAAATAGAGGAGGAAAAAATGAAAAGAAGATTGTCCAAAGACGCGATGTATCAAGAATTTATAAAAGGCCGCTGGTTGGAGCATCACGGCTATCGTTTTAACGCGGAGCAACTAATCGACGAGCTTGTCGCAGCGGGTTACGGGCACCGAACCGAACGCGGCTTCCAGTTTGACGCAGTGGAACCAAAACCCGTCGAATTGAATAACATGATCCGCGATTTCGGGCTGATCGCGGCGCGTAACTTTCATTCCGAATACCTCGGCCTGCCTTCGCGCCAAGAACGTCTAAAAACAGGCTTAAATCTCGCCACAGGCTGTTTGCTCCTCGCCATACCCGCCGCATATTTACATTTTCTGGGGTTTTTCGAGTTTATGCACCGCATTTTATCAAAAGTTTGGTAACGCACCTGCGCTTACCAGCCGGGAATCCGAACGCTTGCCTCGTAATCGAGCCACAGGATTCCCGGTTCCAAATTTCCCCCCGACTTTTCACCCCGTTTATCCTTCTTCAACATCCTCATAGACATACTTTTTTCCTCAACTTTCTCCGTCAACAAACCAGCCCGTCAACTTTTTTTCAACTCATATTTCCCAAAAGTAGGGGGGCTCCATAGTTCCCATAGGTATTAAATATATTTCTCTCTCTCTAAAAAGATGGTGTTGACGGAAATGTTGCCGAGTACCTGTAATCATTGAGGATTACGCGCAGCACAAATTCGCCAACATGTCAACACCGTCAACAAATTACACTTTTGCCCTTGGTCCTGGTGTCATTTTGAACCCAATATAGCACCAAAGGTCCTTTTTATTACGCTTCATTTCAAGACCTCGTTGCTCAACTTTATCGAAAAATTTGTACTTTCCAAGCTGTTGCACCGCGCCACCCGCCTCTTCCCGCCAACATTGGTAGTACCTGTAGAAGTCTTTTTTCCTCACCAAATCCCCCTCTTTCCCCTCCGATAACAGACAATTTTCCCCCACTAATTCTAGCCCCTCTTCGTCCCGAATATTTCGCAAAAACTCCCCCACTTGGTCCTCATCCTCCCACTCCTTCAATCTCTTTTCCCCACTCACTGGCTGAGTCCAATGGCCGCGCGTCGCGCACAAATCCTCCAAACCACGCAGCGCGAAATTAAGGATACCCTCCGGCCCCGCCTCATACACCGTGTCCCAATAATCTTGGTCTGACTCCCCCTTCACATATTGGACATGGTCAAAACCCAAAAAAGTCCAGCGTCGCTCATGCGCCCCGCTGCCCCCATCTTTGGTCCCCGGTATCCCATTCCCCCCAAAGATATGGATAGGCGGTAGGTACCCCATCACATTCTTCACTCCCTTTCTTTGGATATAGATGGGTTTTTTATCCACAATTTGTTTAATAATGGAGTCGGCAATAGATTCGTCTAGCGTGACATCGGTCACACAATTCACGAGTTTGTTGAGCATATCCTCCATGAGAAATCCCTTAAATTGGTGAGGTTCCACGCCGCATGTATTTTTAAGCGAGACAAGTTTGGTTGCTAAATTAATCACCGTGGATTTTCCCGTCCCCGATTTTCCATAGAGAAAAAACAAACGTGGAAACGCTGGAAGCAAACACGCCCCAAACATTTGGGCGACCGCTCTCTTTTTTTCTTCGGCATCTTCGTCGCCTAAAAAGATTCGCTCCATCATGTCGTCAAAAACCCTATTTTTTGCCTGTTTTTTGGGGTCATATTGGTAAGGCAACACAGTCGTGAGCCAGTCATCCGGTCTATGTCCGGGTTGAAAGACGAGTTCGTAGCTTCTGTCTTTATGTTTCACGCACCATAAACTTCCGTTTTCAAAGTTGGCCGCTGCGGGGTTGGCTCGAAACAAGTCCACTCTTCTTTGGCCATTGGGCATGAGATCCATTGGCACTTTGCGTGTCATCACTACGAAATGTTTGTACGCCGCATCCATCTTACGAATGTCGGCCCACGCATCTCCGTACAAGATTCGTATTTTTTGTTTCACGCTCGCCACATGGTCGGCGGTTGCTTCCTCCCAATGCACGCCGTTGTACATAAATAAAATCCCATCTTGGCTACACACCCAGTCCCCGTAGTATTGGAGGAGGTTATTGACGACGGCGACTTCTTTGGGCGCTTTGGGTTTCCCCTCCTTGGTGAACCCACCGTCGATGGGAAAGAGCGGCTTGCCCCGCGACAGCACGGCTTGGAGTTGTGTTTTGACCGCTACTAGATCCACCGCCACATGCAAGTCGTTCCAATCCGTCCCCTCTCCCCTTGGTATAGCGACGCGCCCCCCGCAATGTGCCGCCGCATGTTTGGCTTTCGTGCGCCCCACGTCGTCCGAATCACCACACACTACGATTTCGACGTTATATTTATCGCGCACCGCGCAGCACACACTCGTCATGTTGCCCGCGTTCATGGCACACACCACCGCGCATCCTTCGCCCATCACATGCATGGCTTCGTAAATCGACGCACCTGTAGCGACTCCTTCACACACATACACCGTACGGGTTTCTTCGAGTCGTTGGCCTATGGTGTGGAAACACCCCGCCACGCGGCCCCCACTCATAAATCCTTTCCCTCCCCCTTGGTCAATCCATTGGAGGGACCACATTTTTCCATCGATATCTCGCAGCGGCACCCATGTAGTGCTGCGTTCTGCCCCTCGGTTATGCACGCGGCATCCGTAGTTTTCCCCCAACCCCTTGCGTTGGAAGTACAGCGACGAAGCGAGGGGGTCTAAAATAGGTGCGTCCCACGCAGCTTGGGCCTCACCCGCCACGCGCTCCCACTCCGCTCGTTTTTCGGCGTCGAGTTCTTTGAGTTTTTCCTCAAACCCCTCGCGCTCATCGGCGCTTAATTTTCCTTTGGAACACCACTCGTGCCGCACGCCGTCTCGGTGGTCGGCCCACACTGCGCGCACCACACCCCCTTCTTCGAGCGACCAAAGCCAAAACGATTTCTTATCCCCCCACCTTTGGTACTCCCCATCCAAACTGGGCTCCACCCCACCAAATCCTGTCTTTTCTAACTCAGCCTTCAACTCATCAACGAAACTCATTTATTCCCCTACCTTTATATGGCGCTCATTTAGTCCCACGTATCTTTTGATAGCTTTTGATATTGCGCGGAGAAGAATCATAAGCTATGACTCGGTTCACTTGAAAGGTAAAAAATCCCATGTATCCAAAAACAATTAAAAAACTAGATGCAGTGAAAGCCCTTATGGCCAAAGGTATGTCGGCAAACATTGCGTGTAAAAAGGTGGGCTTGGCCAACTGCACGTACTATACTCCTGAAGCCAAAGCGTACCTCGCATCTTCTTCCCCTTCCCCCACTGTGGAAACATTTGATGCGGACGACACACCTCGGCCAAAAAATAAGTACACACCTTACAAAGACAAGCTCAACAAAAGCGAAGTGGCGCTGTCGATCTTACAAAATACAGCCATACCTGCGGCGGCGCGTATTGACCTCGCAGTTTCTTTCTTGAGGTAAAAGCGATGAACAAACTACTCCGAGTTTTCCTAAACACCCACATGGGATTGGGCCACAACGGGCTCACCTCACTGGCCGCA
>Ga0307377_10008750_pt1 | contig 10222 bp, 22 predicted proteins | sample TR3MG_FD_202535 | JGI IMG/M metagenome (GOLD analysis project Ga0307377, IMG submission 202535) | Soil microbial communities from Risofladan, Vaasa, Finland - TR-3 | ecosystem: Environmental > Terrestrial > Soil > Coastal area > Acid sulfate soil | place: Finland: Risofladan, Vaasa | collected... | reverse complement strand
TAAATTATTTCTTTTCCTTTATAGACTTCGCCCCTTCCGTAAATTGTCCACTTTCTAGGATCTGCCGTCCCTTGTTGCCTATTGTATTCCGTATCTTCGTAACCTTCTATTTTTTTGATCTGTTGAGGCGATAGAAATGGATTATCTAAGTAAGTCGATCGAAATTCTGTAATATCGTCACGCATATTCAACTTGTAAACGTAGGAATCTGGCTCGGAAGGATTACAGTCAGCGATCCAAAATTCTCGACATCTTTGCTCAAGGTTGTCGAACGTTACTTTTGGAATATTTATACATTCATTAACGAAAAAAACATCTGATTTTAAACCATGCACACGCATCGGATCGTCCTTCATTCCTATAAAGGTGATCGTATTACCATTGAAGCGGACCGCCATGTCCTGTTTATTAAGATGCATTTTCGGAAACATAGGCGTAAAACCTTCATAACCATAACAAATCGCCTCAAAGTCTTTTAAAATGGTTCTTCGCAAGTTTACTAAACTATCACGTCCGATTACGATTTGTTTACCAGTGTTACGCATGCAATACAATAAAATCCACTGGATCGCCGAGATTGTCTTTGAAGATCTCGTTCCGCCCGGCAATACGATGCCCCTTTGTCCTTCATTATAGGCGCTCTCGATTATCGCTAAATTAATCGTTGAGCGTATCTTCATCTTTTTTACGAGGGTTTGGTATTATTATTTCGACCTGAACTGGTTCTCGATCTGTTATGTCTTCGGTCTGGATCTTTTCAAAATATCCTCGATTTTTTCCTTTTGTCTTTAGGTAAAAAATTGCCGATGCTTCTTTTCCTTTCGAAATATTAACATGAAGTTGCGTTTCAACAAAGTCAATCGCAATATTTTCAACATCGTCAACCGCTTTTTTGAATTCAGGATCTTCTCGCACATATTTGTAAAAGGTTTCACGACTGCAATCGCAATTTCTACATGCCGTTGTAACAACTCCTAAAGATTTTTCGAGAGCCTTTAAAAGGTTCGCTTTTAATATGTCAGTTTTTGTAAGGTTCTTTTTCGCCATTTCAATTAATTTTTAATGATCCTTTTCGGTTCATTCGTAAAACGAATATCTTCTGGAAAAGTGTCCCATGCGATGTTATCTCTTGAGCCTTTAACGAGTTTCGGGTAAAGGTTTTTGCTCGTTATATTGTGGTGCAATCTACCGCCATTTTTTTCCTGTTTTGAAGCAAAAGAACACGACGGAAATTGTATTGGTATTATTAAAGATTTGTTTAGTAGTTTACATTCATTGTAAAGATCCGTTAATCCGCCTTTTGATTTTGCCGATGTCGTTTGCTGTAATACTAAACCATCCGCCACGCTTCCAGTAAATAAGCCTTCGTTCATTATCCCTACAAATTGACTCGTATCGTTATCCTGAACACCTCTTTCGCCACGATAAATGTAATCTGTATTATAAAAGGTCGTATTCATTACCTTATTACGAAGGATCTTATTATTCGAGCCACCAATAAAATCGCCTGTTTGACTTATTCCGAAACAACCTATTTTTCGTTTTAACATGAAATCACGAACAGCATTGAAGGTATTTTTCACATCTTCCGCAGGTGCTTTTCCTTTATACTTTCCGTACTTCTTAATCTCATAATTTTGAGTATCGTCGTCCTGTACCATGTAAAACGATATTTTGAGTTTCTTCGCTATGTCGTAAAACATGTTTCTCGCTTGTCCTGCCGATCTTCTTGACTCACTAGGTCGATGAATGTAATCGTACCTCGCTCGTGCTTCGTCCATGCTAAAAATATGTAGGTTTATTCCATAGTTATCGCAAACATCTCGGTAATCGTCGATATCATCGGTTTCGTCATCTACAAAAACATGAATTTTATCTTTCGGCCATCCGATTTTTAGAAAGTATTTTACCGTTTTAAGGTTGTCGCTCCTGTGATAACTCGGAATAAATATGTTTATAAAGTATTCCATTCTCCGATCGTTTCCATTATTTTTAAAAGATCATCTTCGATAAATCCTTCAATACCGCCATCGACTAAAACTAATCTAAGCCTTTCGATGGCTTTTTGTTCTTCGTTTCCTGCATTAAAATAATAATAATTAGCGACATTTTCAAAGTCGATCTTTATAAACCTGTAAGCGAACATTTTTAAAACTTCTTTTTGTTCGTCCGTCAGTTTCATTTTTTCAATCGCTTTTATCTTTGCATTGTACTTCGTGAGATCTAAGCAATCGGAAAGCGTAATTTCTGGTTTTATCTTTGGCTCGTAATAAATGCTTTCGAATTTAAGTTCTGAAAGTTTTTCCGTTTCTGTTTTCTCTGGAGTTAAATTTTCTAAGCCCCATTTTTCGAGAGGTTCGTTGCCCCAGTCTGCCGTTATTTGCTCCCAGTCCCAGTCGCCACCCGATACATTATCTTTTATTAAAAACTCTTTTTTCTGGTCGATAGTGAGGTTTTCAGCAACGATTATCGGAATTTCTTTGAGTCCTGCAACCTTACACGCTCGGTATCTCATATTTCCGCCAAGAATTACCATATTTTCATCGACCACGATCGGTCTAATATGTAGCATTTCAGGAAAATCCGTAACAGACAAAACAAGTTTATCGAACTTGTCGTCTTTAATAAATCTTGGGTTTTTTGGAAGTCCTTCGATTTGTCCGTTATTCAAGTCGATGTCCGTAATCTGGACGACTTCACTTCTAATTATTGGCTTCATGTTATTTTGTTTGTTTTTTACTCTGGCTTTTAAACCTTCTTAAATTCCAAAGAACCAATAAAAGATCCATCGAAAAACGAATATCAAAATTACTCGTACAGTCGCAAATACTACTGTCGCTGTATTTATCCATTCATTAAAATTTTTGTGATCTACCGTCGGCATTAAAGAATAAACCATTCTATCGATTACCCAGATTGCGAACGCAAAAGGTAAAAGAATAAAGCCGATAATTATTTTTAATTTTTCCATCTTTTTTATTTTAATTAACTGTTAAAGGTGGCAAGGAACAACCCTCGCCACCTAAACAAACAAAAACATAGTCAAATAGAAGTCGAACTATATTAGATCTTCAAAACTAGCGAAAATAATTCAACTTTGTAAACTTTGCTTTAATTGTTATTAATACTATTCATTAACATTTCGATATGAAGTTCTGCGACAGCCTCGTCCATCGCTTCTGGCGAAGTATTTTCCATTACTTCATTATGAAAGTTTTCGAACGATTTTTTCAGTTGCTCAGTCGGAAAACCGGTAATCGAAAACATTATTTCGCTCGCTCCGAGTACATTCAGCATATCGTAAGGCGAAAGAGTTATCGTTATTTTATTGTCTAATTTTCCCATTTTATTCGCTTTTAAATTTGTCTTCGAGTTCTCGTATGCTTTCATCTAATTTAGTCATTTTTCCCAGAATCCACTTCATAAGAAAGCCGTAAGGCATATTTAACGAATACGTTATGTTTTGATCTCTCGAAATAATAACTTTTGCGCCACGACACGAATCGTCCAGTCCTTCTATGTGTGTTATCTCTAATTGATCACGAAAACGCTTGTAATCGTCGTATTCTTGCCTTAATATGTCGAGGCTTCTTAACGCTCTTTGGGCTTCCTTTTCTGTTAACTTCATTTTTATTTGTTTTTATGTGTTTCAAATTTCCAACTGCGATTCGACCTTTAAACGAATTTCGTAGTTTTCCCAACTTTTATCCGTTCCCGCTTCTAAATGTCCATTCGTTCGGACCAGTTCTAAACCTTCCATTTTTCCCGATGCTCTATGAAGGAAAATTCCGAGTAATTTTTGTTCGAGTTCTTTACTCCTGTCGTGGTGTCGAATCTTTAAAATTGGTTCGCCAATGTCGTTAATTGTTAATTCGATTTCTGCTTTCATTTTGTTTGTTTTTGTTTCTTAGTGTTAATCGAACTGTAAATTTATCGAGAATAAAATCTTCGTTTACATATCCTGTTTTCGTTAGGAAACGAGAAGGATCTAAACCGTATCTTTTTGATAAATACCGAGCGACTTTTGTTATTTGATAAGTCAAAGTTTCGATGTCGTTCATTTTATGGATTTTAACCTTTAAAAAAACGATCTTTTCTGGCTTTTTAATCTCCGTTCTCATTATTTACAGGTTTTTTATAATCAATTTGAAACCATTCGATCGATTGTCGTCTGTATCTCTTTAGTCGATTCTTTAATATTTGATCGGTTTTAGTCGTTTTAAGAAACGTTTTATTAATTCTCATGGTGTTTGTCTATTTAATCTTTTGTATCGATCACGCAGTCGTTTTTCACGTGTTTCGACATTTTGTTTTTCTTCTTTGATATTTATCGAAAATTTTCTGCTTTCTGCATCGAAATTAATATAAACATTTTTATATCCGATATCGCTTAATTGACTAATGATCGGCTTTAATTTTTCCAGTTCTTCGCTAATATTCATAATTGACCATTTAAATAAGCGTAATACTCTTCCGATGTTAACGCTCCGATTAGTTCCTGTTCGTTCATTTTCCTTTTTTTTAATCTAGTTTTCCGTAATGTCCTGCGCTCATTCTTTCAGCATGCGTCATCGGTGTGTCTGGTGACATACAAAACGCAGTAATTTCTCCAGATCTCAAACGTTCGATAAATAATTCCATTTCGTCACCTGCGAAAAAAGTATCTCTCGGATTTTCATTCTCTTTTAACCAAATTTGAGTAAATGAAAAATGCGTTCCTTTGTTTTCTAGTTCGAGGATCTTAGTTCCGATTTCTTTTAAAGTCTTTCCATTATCCTGATTGCGATTCCATCTAAACACGACCGTTTTTCCTTTGATCGCTTCCTTGTTCGCTCTGAAAAATTCCTTTGTTTGTTCTACTGTTAAAATCATTTTACGTTGTTTTTGTTTGTTTCGATATTCAAATATAACTATTTATATTTTATAAACAAGCGGTTTTACGATTTCGCAACGATTTTTTTTTACATGTATCGTTTTGCTTCTGCGATCATCTCTTTCGCTTCTGCTTTCACAACCTTTAAATCGTATTGACCTTCCCAACGACATTTAAAATAATTAACGACATCTTTAATACTCATTTTTCCGCTTTCTGCGATTCTTTCTCTAATTTTGAATTTATCCATTTTTTCCATGATTTCTCGTTTTTGTTTGTTTGTTAAAATTTTATTTTAAAAGACTAATATTTTTTGATCACATGTATAATTCAACACATATTTTGCAACTTTTCAAATCTAAAAAATGGTTGAGGTATTCTTGATCAACTCCAAATCCAACACCATTGTCAATAAATTCAGTCAACATCCATTGTCCATCATACGTTTTTTCCGCTTGAAATGTTCTGTTTCCTTTTGTTATCTTATAAATTCCTGTGTTGATTCTTGTTGTTTTCATGTCGTTTTGTTTTTGTTTGTTTCGATATTCAAATATAACTATTTATATTGGATTAAATGCGATTTATTTTCGATTTGTTACGATTTTTTTGCGATTTTTTTTTTGAGTAACCGCACAACCTGTACGGCTACTCGGTTTTTGATTAATAATAAGAACTCGAATATTTAGGTCTTCCGTCCCATTTTGACCAGTATGCGTAAGATTTACCTCCAGAAAGGCGACCTTCTGGGCGAACTGTTAATCGAAGATCTTCTTTATTTAGAAACGCATCTTTAATCCCTAAAACATTCTCGCTCATTCCAGAGTGACCGATCGATCCTTCTTCGGTTTCTTGTGCTATTGGGCGAACTGTTATTGTTTTTGCTGTCATGCTCACAACCTGCGCAAAATCTACATTCGTTTGTTCGTAACCCCACGAGTTCGAAACAATGTCACCAACTTCGTAAAAATCCGATGCTTTCAATGTCTTTTGCGCTTCTCTTTTCTCTTCTTTTCTGATCCTGTCAGCCTTCAAATTTTTATAAAGGTTTCCGTATTTTTTTGTCACATATTCCTCGCACGCTTCCATAGTTGAAAAAACAAAATGTTCGATTACTTTTGTTTTGCGGTATTTACCTTTCGGAGTTTCCATCTCATAAAGAACTGCGAACGGACTATTTGGAAATCTCGATTCGTTTTCTCTTTTGTATATTCTGAAAATATACTTTTCGATTTTTACTGTTTCGATTGTGTTTTCTAAAGTGATCATAATTTCTTTGTTTTTGTTTGTTTCGATATTCAAATATAACTACTTATATCCTAACTGAAACGAACTTTCTCGATTATTTTCGAATTATTTTCGATTTATTTTCGATTTGCCCATTTTCAGGGCGATTCGTAACCGATTATTTTTAGTCCTTTTTGCTTTAGGTATTTAAAAGCCTGTTCGTATGCTGTCTTTGTGTACGTTTTAAAGGTTTCATTATCGATTTTGTGCATATCTGTTTCGAGAAACCATAAACCACGCTTTAAAAGGTTCTCGCCTGTTTCGAATTGATCTGGATCTTCGATCTTTATAAAATATTCCTTTACCATGTTAATCGATTTTAAATTCTTTGAATAAGTTAATATCGAAGTAACCAACCCCGACGAACCTTGCGTCCCATTTGTACTGACATCGAATATCGAAGCCTTCTCGATTTCTTGGCTTGAAATGGTTAAAGGAAACGAAACCTTCGATAGTTTCTTTTAATATTGTTTTTATTTCTTCGATCTGTTCTTTGTGGCTTTCTTGAATTTCTTTTTTAAGATATTCGTAACCATTATTGTCGAAAGTTAGTTCTGGAAATTGATCTTTTAACTCAATTAATCGATCATAATATTTGTTCGTTGTTTTCATTTTGTTTAGTTTTTGTTTGTTTTATTTTTAGTCGTTATTTACTGTTATGAACTTGTCGCATATTGATCCGATCATTTTTGTAGATTGTCCGATAATAGAAGATTTTTCTAAGATCACTTCGACAGGAACTGTACGAGATCTTTTTGCATTTCTTTCGATCGATGTCTTTGTTGAAACTTCAACATAAAAAAGAACAACTTCGTAACCTAGTTCTTTCGCTTCGTTAATGTATTGAATGTATTTTTCTACGTTAGTTCCTGTACCATCTAAAATAAAAGATTCTCCGTTCGCTAAAAAAGAAAGATGTTTTCTTCGAGCGATTCTTTTTGACTCTTCGTGGATCTCTAAAGAAATGTTTTTCGGATCGTAACCTTTCATTCCTTCTTTTTCAACATCTGGATCGACTACTGGCAAACCTGCGAAATCTGAATTTTTCAATGAAGTCGACTTTCCTGCTCCCGGTAAACCTGCTGTTAAAATTAATCTTGGCATTTTTTCTATGTTTTGTTCGTTTGACATATTCAAATATAACTACTTATATTGGATTAGAAACGAACTTTCTCGATTAAATCGCATAAAAAAAGCGATCTTTTTACGGAACGCTTTATTATAAAGGGTTTCAGCCTCGATTTTTTTTTCGATTATTTTCGACCTTTATCCTTTTATTTAGGAATTTTTGAGTTTTTCCCTATTTTAAGAAGGGTATCGAATCGCATATTTTTGCCTTCATTAATATATCGTAACATCTGTAAAGGATGAATGCCGACGATCTTTGCATAACCTGTCGGAGTTTCTTTTATGTCTTTAATATGTTTTACGATTACCTTTCGAACCGCTTTGTCCAGATCTTTTAAATCTTTTACATTATCTATTTTTATCGCCATTTTGTCTGTTTTAAAAAAGTGTTAATTGTATTTTTTTATTTTCCCATTCTACCAACTTATCGAAATGAAACTTCACATTATTCGAGATTACTCCATAAGGATTTTCGATCGCTCTTTTATTCATAAAGTGAAAAATTATTTCAGGATTTAAACAAACATCGCAGTCGTTAAATTCAAAATTCATAATTAAAAAGGTAAGTCGTCGTCCTCATTATTTATGTCGTTTCCATGCTCGTCCAGAACTTGAGCCGGAATACCGCTATGCGTTGGCTGTTGCTGTGGTGAATTTTGACCTCCGTTATCGTGGTTAATTTTCCATGCTTCCAGAGTAACGAAATAAACTTCTTCGCCTTCTTTGTTGATCCATTCACGACCTCGGATATTAATATCTACGACGACCTGATCCATTTCATTATAAAGATCTAATAAACCGCATTTATCCTGCGTAAATTGCATTTTAACGTCCTGTGGGTACATCTCGTTAGTCGTTACGACTAGATCTCGTTTTGCGAACTTTTCCGATACTTGCTGAGTATTAAAAATTCTTTTAATTGTTCCTGTTATTTGTGTCATTTTCTACGTTTTTATTTGATTTGTAAATTTTGATTTTCAACTATTCTCGCACCTTCAATTTCTTCGCCTGCCGATATTGCTTTTTTAATATCCGTTTTGCTTATTGTAATTGTCGTTTTTGCTGTCTTAAATTGGTTCGGTATTTTTTCCTCGTCAAATATTTCAACTGACGATGATTTTCTGAAATTGATCTTCATTGTCGGAGTTTCGATTTCTGGAATATTGAACGTCTGCATAGTTGCCGAAAGTATATTTTTAAGTCTCTCGATAGCATTAGATCTGAATTTCTTAATCTCGTTTAATCTTTTGACTTCATCGTCGATTATTTTGTTCTCGTACTCCAGTCTTTTAATGACGTAACCGTAATCCTGCGACTTCGATTGAAGTTCTCCTTCTTTGATTATTAACGCATCTTCGTTTTGTTCTGTTAACTCCCCGCCCGCTTCGATTATTTCATTTACGATTAATTGAAGTTCGTTAGAAATTTTAAAAATTGATTGACTCATAAAATTTAGTTTTTGTTTGTGAATTGCAAATATAACTAAATATACCGAATGTCGATATACTTAGTTAAATTTATTTTTATTTTTTTCCTGTTACTTTTTGATCTTTAACCTCTTCCGCCACCTTTTGAAGTTCCGCTTCCTGCTCAAGTTCTTTTACGGTGTCCTTTTGTACTTTGGTTAAAATAAAAGTTTCTTTTAATTCCTTGAATGAATACTTTCCGTCTTCGATTTGCTTCAAAGCATTGTCGAAACGCTCGTCATTCAAAGTAATTTTTTTCTTTATTTCTTCTTTAGGTTTTTCGATTTGTTTTACTGGTGTTTGCACATCATCCGAATGATCATTATCGGCATCGTCAATCGCTCCTGTCGGTACTAAGAAAATGTATAATAACGCATATTTTAAAGCATACGTCATCGCTTTACCTGCCGATTTATCTTGTGTATCTATTCCATGACCGTAACCAACCATTTCGATCGATTCTCCCGACTCATGCATTAATAAATAAGTCACTTTAACCTCGGTAAAAACCGACTGTTTTTGTTTAATAACTTCTTTTTGATTCCAGAACTCTTTCGACTCCCATCGATCGATTTTCACTGTTGGTTCGATTTGTGTCGGTAAAATTGTTAGACCATTTTCCGCCATAGATCTACCGACGATCTGTTTTACATCTTTGTCCGAAACTCCCTTATAAGAATTTCCGCCAGTTCCGACAGTTAGATTTTTTTCGACTCCTTTAACGTCTTTCATTACTCTTAAAATAGCCTTCGTGATTTCTACGTTTTTCATTTTGTTTATGTTTGTTTATTTGTTACGATATGTAAATATAACTATTTATATTTAAGGGTTGGATTTGGTTTCTTCTTAAAAAAATCTTCTGCTTTCATTATTCTTCAATTAAGTTCCCAATACTTTTTAATTTACTTTCAATAGGCTTCCACGTTTTAGTTGCCTTAATAACTTTAGCATTTAATTGTAAGCAGAAGTTATTAGTCTTTTCTTGAAACCAAATTGCAACCGAATCAACGCTATTTGTTAATTCAATCATTTCTCCGTTTAATAATCTATTTTTCATCGCTTTGTTTTTTTTGTTTGTTTCGATATGTAAATATAACTATTTATATTTAATTAGATGCGATTTATTTTCGGTGGAATGCGATTTTTTTTGACTTTCCCGCTATGACAGCGTTCGCACGAGCGATTTTTTTACATTAAATTCTCGACACTTGGAAAATCTAGCGAAATTCCTTTGTTCGAAAAGAATTTAGTAATAACATCGATCGTTTCGTTAATCTGTATTGAAGTTAATTTCGTTGTCGATTTTAAACCAAACATCGTTAATATAATTGGTTTAAAAATAAATTCTTTTACGATCTCTGGTGAATATCTCAAGGCGAAATCGTTATTGTTTAATCCTATGTACGAAAATTCAAGTCCTAACTCGTTTAATTCATGGCTAATAAGCGTAAAGTAAACGTGTAACGCTTTA
>Ga0307377_10008746_pt1 | contig 10225 bp, 12 predicted proteins | sample TR3MG_FD_202535 | JGI IMG/M metagenome (GOLD analysis project Ga0307377, IMG submission 202535) | Soil microbial communities from Risofladan, Vaasa, Finland - TR-3 | ecosystem: Environmental > Terrestrial > Soil > Coastal area > Acid sulfate soil | place: Finland: Risofladan, Vaasa | collected... | reverse complement strand
AAATCCTGCTCCATCTTCTTGAGTCGTTCACCGAAACCGCCAATCGCTGTCCGCGTCTGCTTGGCCTGCTCCAAGACCTGCGTCGCCCAGTCCGGCACCTTCTCGGCGGCGGTGGGGGGCGCCTGAGCTTGACCCGCTGCCCCTGGCGCGCCCTGTGCGGCGGGCTGGGGATCAGGGGGTTTGTTCTCATCGACCATCGTCTGTCTCCTGTACCTTCGCTACATGGGCCTGAGCAAGATTGTCCAGCATTTGCACAGCGTGCGCTCTGGCCCGAATACCACGCTGTAACTCGAAAAATGCGTGCAGAAAGGTTTGCCCGCACTGCATCGGAGGCCCCTCATACGGGTTCATCTCCAATATCAGTCCGGCTAGCCCGTTGTTTACCAACCTCCAGTGTCGTTTGAGCTTTTCCCATTCTGGCGTGTCACGCAACGCACACGCGGCAGCCATTACACCAGGGTACTCCCTCTCAAACTCTTCAGGGTCAAAGGGAATCTCGCTCATCCGGCCACACCTCCTCTTGGCATATTCAATACGGGTTGGCCCACGGTCTCCGGTGTCGTGATCGGGTTACGCGGCGCGGGCGGCGAGCCCGCATTCGCCATCGCACCCTGCAATACGTCCGGGCCGACCGGTTGTGCTTCCATCCCCGGCTGTGCGTTCGCAGGCATCTGCTGTTGAGTTGCCAACATCTGGTCGATCTGCATCTCGTAGTTGCGGTACGCCTCGTGGCCCAGCAGGTGAGCGTGCATTGCCATTTGCGAAGTTTCCGGCAAACCGGCAAACCGAGCGCTGTTCACCAGCAGGTTGTGCGTCTCCATGTGCGCCTGATCGTCCTCGTCCGGCATGGGCGACTTCATGAACCCTTCGTCTACAAGTTGCTGGTTCTCCGTCATCGCCTCCCGGAACGACTGCGCGGGGTCGACCGGCTGGCGCGCCTTCATCATCATGGGAATCATCTGCGGCAGTAACTTCGGGATATCACGCTCGCCCAACGACTTGAACAGCCTGCGGTACCCCTCCTGCCCGTCCACGCGCGGATCTTGCAGTGCGCCCGCCTGCGCCAGTTGCATCCACTGCTGCGCCTTCATCGCCTTCTCGCTATGGTCGCGCAGCCGCTTGGGACGGGTGATCACGTCGGCCACCATCTCCTCATACGTCCAGCGGCGTTCGTAACCCTTGCCGTCCGCACCGATCAGCCACATCACCTGCGGTTTCGTATACATCACGTCTATCGCGTCGTTGATCTTGTCGCCCAACGGCTCCAGGCACTCGCTGCTCGTGCGCTTCGCGTGCTGCACAAATCCGCTCTTGGCACTTTGAGTCAGCGTCACCACACCGGTCGCGGTGCGTTGCGGCGAGGTGGGATTACCCATCGTCAAATTGTTCACGTTACTCGCCACCTGAAGCATCTGGTGGATGAAGTCCAATTCCGCCAGTGCCGCCGTCCCGGCTGGGATGTCTTTCCGTAACTGCTGGATCGCCGACGAGGGGTCGCCGAATACCTGGATAGGTATACCCGGCTCGCCGTGCCGCAAGTCGTTCAGGTTCACCTGTGCCATCCGGTTCACGACCAATTGCGGGTGAATGATTTGTTTCGTCACGTCCATGTGCATGTTCAGGATGCACTCGGCGGCGGACGACAAGGCGTGGATCGTGTGCGGCAGACTCTTGCCAAAAAAGTAATCGCCACCCTTGCCACCCCACGGCATGTACCGACACATCACGAACGGAAGCCGCTTGTCACCCTTCTCCATCGACTGGTAATCCAGCAGGATGCTGTCGCCCAGCGTGACGATGATCTCGTCCTCTTCCGCATCCCACATGATCTCCACCGCATACCGCAGAGCCACCCCCTCACCGGGGGCGGGTGCCGTATGGTTCAGCCGAGTCGCCGTGTCATACTTCCGGCGATAGTCGTCGGCCGATGTGGCCGTAGGGAAGTTATTCCAGCCAATCTCCTTGCCTTCAGCCTTGTCCGGTATCTTCTGCGTCTCCGGCCAGCGACGTTGGATTTCCGGCTTCGTCATCAGGTGGCGTGTCACGCACCGCATGCACTCCAACATGTTCTCCGCACCGGGATCGGGCCAGAAGTCCCACACGCTCACCGGTTTCAGGTTCACCCCGAAATACGGCCACGGCACCATCTTCTCGACCGACCGCACGCCCGTGATCTCGCCCGTGTCCGGATCGACTATCGGCTCGTTCACGTCGCGCAACGCCTCGCCCGTCTCGCGCACCACCTGCCAGATACCCGTGCCGCCACCAGTCCCTGCCCGCAGCAAGTCGATCAGTTTCCACGAAAAACCTGACAGGTACAGTTGGTGTTCCAGCATCGTCTGGCGTGTATCGAGCGACTCTTCGGCCACCCCCTCGCGGCCCGTCAACTCGATAGGATGGTCTTCGTCCAGCAGGATCGCACTCTCGTTATCGACCCACACCTGCCGCATATACTCGGCGAACGGGATGCGCAGCCGACTGCGATACTGGAAGTGCTTCTTGTCGTCCGGATCGACGTAACCCTCCAAGTCCTTTTGATCACGCAACCAATAGGGCTCGAACGACTGCCGCATGTTCTGACTGACGCGCCGCAAGTCCGTCACCTTCTGTATCTTGGCACGGCGCTTGTCGCCTTTCCCGCGCACGTTCAAGTCTTTCAGACTCTTCGCCATATCAGTACCCTATCTCTTCATAGTCATAGTCGCGATCGACCGCGGGCGGGTCTTTCATGTACCCGGGGCACACACCCTCGACGTAGCCGAGACAGTCTGTGAGGTGGTTGTCCTTGTCCTGTGTCTTCTGCTTGGGGTTCCGTTCGTTGATGTGCCGCGTCCACGTCTCATACGACACGTGCTTGAGCTGACGCCTCAACACCGGGCAGTCCTTGCTAATGTAGATTTCAGGCTGTCGCGCACCCTCAACGGCGTTGAACAAGAGCGCGTTGCGCACCTTGTCGATGCGCGCCGGTTCGTCCCTGAGCGCCTGATCGGTGAAACAGAACACGCCATTTTTGGCGTAGATGTTGATCACCGGCTCAAACGTACCCTGATACTGGATGGAGGATTCCGCCGCCGGGTCGATGACCCGCCATAAAAACGGCTGGGGTTTTTGCTCGGCGTTCTGGGGTTCGCAGGATAGCGACTTGTCAATCTCAAGGATACTCGCCGCGTGCTGCGAGATCACCTTGTCACGCTCATAATACTCGGCAAAGTAGAACCGCTGGTTCTGCGGACTGATCGCACACCATAGGCAACCAGTGAACCCGTTCACGGAAGGGTCAAGCCCGGAGACGATCTGCCAATCCCTAGGCGGAAGACCAGGGCGTCGTGTGTCGTCTCCGGGCCAGATTTCTTGAGGGTCGAACAGGTGACCGGGCGGATCGTCCGTGAAGAACCTGTCCGAATATTCCTTGAATACGATGCCACCGACGTTCACCAGCTCGCCGTCGATCCGGGCACGCGCCTGATCTTCAGGCAAGTCGCGTTCCAACTGCTCCACGTCTGAGACGCTGTAATCCACCACCCCCGACCTGGCCGCGTCGAACATACTGCCGCAGAAGATTTCGGCGCGCTCGTCCGCCTGAAGCTGCTCGATCAACTCGCGGAAGAACGACGGATCGCTGGACTCGATTTCGGGCGTGGCGGCGATGTCCAACGTACCACCAGCCGCCATCATACGCAGGCTGCATTCGTAGTAGATATCGCGTGGCGGCACCTCGTCGAAAATCGTGTGCTCGCGTTCTACGGAGGCGAACTGACGCGCCTCCATCCCATATGTCATGAACTCCCAGTAGTGCTGCGGCCCGAACTTCTCCTCGTTCAACACGATCCGCCGGTTCTTCGACTTGCCCGGCACATAGTCCTGAACGATGTCTTCCGCCGGCACAAACTCGTGCAGCGTCTTCACCCACTCGTCCAGGCAGTGATCCTCGTCCTTGCCAACCACCCGGATGCGCATGTACGGTTTGTGGTAGTGCATGGTGCGGTGGGGATGCACCTTGTACATCTCCTGCACCGAGTTGGCGATAACGACGTAGGATTTGCCCGTCCGGTTGCCGCAGTGTGCGACGCGGATACGGGCCGTACTGCGCCAGAAGTCCGCCTGCCAGCCGGGATACGGCTTGAACAGGGCGTACGGCGCCTGCTTCTGAATGCGTTCGCGTTTCTTGAGGTAATGCAGCAACTCCTGCCGGTCGGCAGGCGAAAGTTGCTGTATCTTTCCGAGCGAAAGGGTGATCAAGCGATAGCCGCATTCGGTTCCGCTTGCTATCTGTCATAGCTACGACTTGGCAGAAGGGCTATGATAACTTGTGGTGCCTGCATCTTCCATTGAACTACACCACCCAATCATTACGCGCACAATGCTCCATAAGTTTCTTACAGGCGATATCGTTTTCCTTGAAACGTTCTGGGTCTATAGCGTACCACACCCCGTACGGCACAAGAGGCGAAAGTCTGATACGGATGCCCTCAAAAAGCAATTCTCCGTCCTGCTCAGAAAGGGCGCCGTTCATTTGCGTGATGAAATCGGTAGCGCTTTGGGCCGACGTGTGTATTTCCGAGCCCGGATGTTCCTTGAGGAATTGCAGGAAATGATCGAGAGCTTCTTGTGTTTTGCTGTCTGTCATGATGCTGTTATCAATGTACTAGTGTCGTGCCAGTCGGCTTGGTTCTTATCACCGCAGTTCAGAAAGAAGGTATCATTCGATGGATTGGCGTCGTCACGCTGCATCCAAAGGGCACACGTTATATAGCCTGAGCCGCCTTGGGGTGGGGGCGCATAGCTTTCCACGCGCCAGCAATGCTTCGGATTGACTGGAACGCCATCCACCATATCCTTGCCAAGATTATGAAACACTTTGTTGCTCATGATGCGGTACTCAGTAGGTCTTGTACGTCTGCGGTTGCCGACGACGGGCACAGACAGTTGTTCCACCGCTTGTGCCCCTCCGGGAACCAGAGATCGTAGTAGTCGGCCTGTTCCAGTGTCACCGTCCGGGCCGCCGCCTGCCCGCCCACGTACATACTTGTCCACTCGCCGCTTTTGAACGCGCCCGCAGACGACACTTGTCCGCGTCCGGTGGGGCGGATGCGCAACGTGAAAATGTTCGTCGCGTCGTTCGTGCCGCCTAGTGCGGCCAGGCTGTATTCCACAATGCAGGTTGCCATACTTCACCTGAAAAGGGGGCCGGGGCGTAGCGAGTGCGGTGCTGCGTGCCTGGGTCAAGGAGGAAACCCAGGATGGGAGGGTGTTCCGCCACGCCCCGGATGTGACTACTTCATCTTCCTGTGATTGCCTTGACATCCACGTGCAGTTCCGGCTCGACACCCAGCCGGATCGCCGCCGTCTCGATAGCCTCTTTCACCTTCTGATCGCCCGCCTTGGCAACTCCGATGATGACCGCTTCCAGTTTCACGTCGCCGGTGCGCCGTTTCCACCATTCCCATATGCCACCCAGCGCGCCGACCAGGGCTATGCCACCACTGATGATCAGGGGTATATTCCCGGTTGCCACGCCAGTGGCCACCTGCCCGCCTGCCGTGATCGCGTCTACAGCCGGTTGAGGCAGTCCGACAGTCACCGGCCCGCCGCTCGGCACACCCACCGATACCGCATCCGGATTGCTCGCGGGCGTCATGTTGATCTGAGGGAAGGTGCAACCGGCAAACAGAATGACGACCAGCAGGACGGGAAACGCCCAACGCTTCCTCTTCATATATAGACTCCTAAAACGCCACCCGGTGCCTCTATATCGTCTCTATAGAAGCCGATACCACAAGATTCAGTGGTTGTCAAGGGGGTTTTGACCAAATGATGCGAAAAAACACCATGCGTGTTGCCAAAATGCAACGGTCAGGAGCGCTTGCGTTGTAGGATGTAACCTGCGTTCCACTCTTGGATCAAGTGGGTCATTTCCCACTCGGGATGAAGTTTCAGAAACTCACCCACGGCCCCCATTACGCCATAGGTAAGTTGTTGCAACGTATAGTCGTGCCCGGCAATCACACCTTCTTTTTTCACCAACCGGCAGGCTTGCTCAAGATCGTGCAGAGTCGCATCGAAGGTATGGTCGGCGTCCACATAGACAAAATCGAAGTGGCCCGCTGGCATTTTCGGCAATAGTTGCTGCGACAAACCTCGATGGATAATCACCTGGCCCGAAGCGCGGTTGGCACTGAACCGCATACATACACCTTTGTATGTCTCCTCACACTGTTCGGGAGTGGCTGGTGCATAATCGAACAGGTGACTTGGTTCCCACGGATCGAGCAAATGTAGGTGACCGGGTTTCAGAACCTTCAAAATCTGATCGCTGAACTCGCCATGATACACCCCAATTTCCATTGCTGTGGGTTTCTCAGGGAGAAGGCCCGCAATAACACCCAGGGCGGCCACTCGGCCCGCGACCTTCGTCGTCCGACTGTCGAGTGGCACACGATACAAAGCTCGCACACGAGCAGCCGCCATAATTTGCTTGTCCCTATGTTGGACGCAGAAATACTGCCCCGGATGATTACGCCGCCAGTAGAGAGGCTCTTGGACATGACCAAACTTGCAATCTGCGACTAGGGCTCGCAACATCCAATCCAAATCTGCCGCAGCTTCAATGGAATATTCGTCACCGGATCGAGTATCAAACAAGCCCACCCGTTTCAAGGTAGAACGACGCATCAACCGGGAGGCGTCCATTGGCCGTTTGTCCGATGGCCCATCAAGTAATATCTTCGCGATAACACCGTTGCTGGAGCGCTCACCCGTCTTCTGCCCGGCGTCATTGATCTCGGTCGTGTCGCTCGTGACAATATCGAGCCCGGGTTGTTCGGTGAATACACGCATCTGTTTCTCAATTCGCGTCGGGTCTTGCTGGTCGTCCGCATCCTGCATCCCGATGAACTCACCCCGGGCGAGAGAACAACCCAGATTGATGGCTGCCGCATAACCCTTGTGTTCTGTCCTGATTGTCACGAGATCACCCAACACATTTGCAGTCTCATCTGTACTGCCGTCATCCACGATGATGACTTCTAAAGGGCGGTATGTCTGCGCCTTGCAGGACTCCACCGCCGCCTGCACGTGCCGGGCCATGTTATACACCGGCATGATAAGCGAGACCAACCCCTTCACTTCAGGTACTGTTTCCATACTTCCGGTATCCTCTTCGTAATTTCAGGTATGACCTTGCTGGAACGGAAATTAAGGACGTTACGCGCGTGCGCATCGCGCGCCCATTCGACCGTCTGCCGTAACCCTCCGTCAAGTGATGTCCACGACCGGTCAACCTGCATCGGTAACGCAAGAACTTTCTCTTCATGTGGCCGGGCAGGTCGCCAGTCGGTGTGTTCTGGCACCCTCAGGTGTTGACGCAACAGGGTTGCCACACGCGCCACACTCTCCTGCTGCGGGTTGATCATCGTCACCGGTGAACAATCATGGTCGTTATTGTCGGGTAATGCTGCAATTTCACCGGCGATATCCCCAACGTACGTGAACGGCCGTTGCACAGATCCGTCCCCAAAGATGGGTAACGGTTCGTTGTGCAGGATGTGCCGGATGAACGTGCCGACCACGTTCCGATACACCTCGCCCATGCACATCCTTGGCCCGTAGACGTTCGACATAATCACCGTGACACTTGGCAGGCCGAACTCGTTCCACGCAGCCAGTAAGTCATCCATCACCGCCTGTTTAGCGATGCCGTAGGGGTCGGGCCGTACATTGTAGATATCCAACGTACCCGCGAACACGAAGCACTCCACACCCGTCTCGATGGCCGCATTGATGAGGTTGATACTGCCCATCAGGTTGTTCTCATAGATGTCCCGCCGTATCCAGTGCGACACGGTCTCGACCGCTTTGGCCGCAAAGTGGTAGACGTACTTGAACCGTTCAGACTTGAAAAGATGTGTCACCCCTTCAACGTCCCGGATGTCTATGAAAAACCGAACTGCCCCATCCGGTGTATTCAGAGACTCACCCGTACTAAGATTGTCGAGGATGAACACCTCATACCCACGTTCGACGCAGGCGGCGGCTACGTGACTGCCGATGAACCCCGCACCACCCGTCACCAGCACTTTGTCACCCATGTGTATTCTCCGTTTGAACCTTGACGGTATCCGCAACATATTCCGTTTCGTTCAAGTAATGCCGACACCACGGCAGTCCGCCGGCCAAAAGTAATTGGTAGTCATTCTGCCAAAGGTCGGCCCACAGTGCGTGCTCGAACTGTGAATGCCCTTGTACGAAAACCCTGCGAGGCCGATGTTTGTCCAACGCTTCACGCCGGAACAACACACAACAAGTATTCGTGCGCCCAAGAGGAATGGTGACATCCGGCGGTGGCAAAAAGGAAAAATTGAGATTGTAAGGATTTATAACTGTCAATGGGAAGGCCGTAAGCAAATGGCCCGAATGTCTGGAACGCGTCTTCAAAGCGACGGCGCCCGTCCGTTCTGATTCGCTCATGACGGTACGCAAGTCAGCATAGGTGGCGATAGGCAACACGTCCCAGTCGAGAGACATGACATATTGACTTGACGGTAGGGCGGCGAGTGCGACGGCCCAGAGATCGCAGAAAAACTGATCGCCATTTGGCCCCTGGTAGGGCGCCTCGTGCTGAACGATGGTCACGTCGAATGGCAAGTCCTCGAACGCCGCCGAAGTAAGCGGCGCCTCGTGGGTGTTGTCCACGATCAGGATGTGCGTATCATCCGGCAACTGCAGAGCACGTAACCCCCGTCGCCAGATGCGTCCATGCCAACCACCGGGATCATCGGTCATGAACGTGAACAACGAAAGTTCATTCTTTGTCTTTTCCATCGAACCCCTCCGGACGCCATTTCTTCACTGGGGGCAGCTCTATGCGGCATTGTACACTCCAAGCAACTGGCACAGTTGGGAATGGACAACAGGATACAGGTTCACCTCCCAGTAATGGAATGCGAAACACTGCGGACTCTCCCCGAAGGTACTGTCAACGATCAGATTGTTGCGACTGCAAAACGCCCCCAATTCAACAGACAGATCATTGAACGGCGGAAAGAAGTACCGCACCGGTATCACCGGCTGCGGCGTGCACGCCAGACAGGTACGTACCCCATTGGCACCGGGCGTCACCCGCGAGTTGAGCAAGGCGAGTGCCGCTTTCACGTCCTCGACCCGTTCGTGTCGCTCATGTTGCCACCCGTGCAACGCCCACTCCAGGTACGGCGCGGTAAGTAGATAGTTCCACAGGGAACAATTCCGCCAGATGTCCTTCGCGAGAATCCCGATGGTGTGTAGTTTACCAGCTTGGATGAACAGACTATGCACGCGCTCGAACTCGTCAAGTGGCGTGTGCACCGATATGTCATCATCACGAAACAACATGGATTCCCCTTTTTGGCAACAGGACGAGACTACCCATCAGGTCAGTATCTCTGAGTAGTCCATTAGGCCACAGGTCACCTTACCTTCTCTATATGTCCTCATCAAGGACGATGAGACGCGCCTTTTCCAGAAGTTCGGTGAGTGCTGTCACCAGATTCTCGAACTGTGAATCTGTGTGGATGTCGATGTCCCGCTCTTCGTGTCCATCATACACTTGGATGCAGGCATCGAAGCGCACAAGTGCTCTCAACTTTGGCCCATCCCAATCGTCGCGGGTGCGGAACAGACCTGGCGGGTCTTCTAAAATCCAAATACTACCGGGCATCTTGATACTCCCTGAACCATTCGACCGTGCGCCTCAGCCCTTCCTCGAACTCCACCTTCGGCCGCCAGTTCAACGTCGCGACCGCGTTACTGATATCGGCCCGTGTGCAGGGTACGTCCGCTTTCTCGGATGCCACCCAGTTGATAGTCGGACTCTTGCCAACAAGACGAGTGAGATTGCCGATGAGATCACTGATACTGTATGCACGCCCGCCACTGATGTTGCACACCCGGTAGTTCCGTCCCTCGTGGTGGGGCGTCTCGATGGCCTTGATCGTCGCGTCCACCACGTCGTCCACGTACGTGAAGTCGCGGGTTTGTTCGCCATTGCCCGTGACGGTGATCGGCTCCCCCTTCAACATCGCCTGCACAAACGCGCCCACGCACATTTCCGGGCGACAGTTCGGGCCGTAGACGGTGAACGGCCTCAGTACGGTGATCTGCATATCGTACAGGTGCGCGTACGCGTGACACAACGCTTCGCCCGCGACCTTCGTCGCCGCGTAAGGGGACAACGGGCGGATGCCCGCCT